>Ga0073928_10000200_pt1 | contig 144607 bp, 165 predicted proteins | sample PaiPotPPA55metaG_FD_76969 | JGI IMG/M metagenome (GOLD analysis project Ga0073928, IMG submission 76969) | Iron sulfur acid spring bacterial and archeal communities from Banff, Canada, to study Microbial Dark Matter (Phase II) - Paint Pots PPA... ... | reverse complement strand
CGTTCATTACGCTATCAGCGGTGCTGGCGATGACCCCGGAAATTTCGCCGCTGGAGAATAAATCGGCGAGGAATTTGGCCAAAGAATCCCTGTCAATTTTGTCAGGTATGTATTCCTCGACCGGAATGAAGGAGACAAGAGCCGACGACGGGTAATCTCCAAGATCCGAGACCTCATAGCGGAATCCCTTTGCCTCGTGCTTCGAAAGCTGTTCTTCCAGAAGCGTGCCAAGACACTCCGAAATTGAGTCGGCCAACTGCGGGTGGTGGTCGGCGAGATTCAGCCGGAACGCGAGCGCCAGAGATTCGTTCACCACGCTCCCGTCAACGTCCACATCTTCACCCAGGTAGGAAAAGCGGATCGTCCCCCAGGGTAGCCTGAATTCCGGTTCGCTCTGAGGGTCCCTGTCGCCCCGGATCTCGGCGCGGATATCGTCGGTCAGTTCTTCGCCTTCGTCTATGAGCCTTTGTTCGATAAGCGCAATCCGACGCTCAACCTCTTCAGGCCATGTCGGGGCGTGGGGCATACGCGCGAGATCAATCAGGTCAAGACCGCGGCAGAAAATCGCGGCAATCTCGGAATCGGTGTGAACGATACCGTGGGCCATGCAAACCTCCTGTTATCTCCGATGGAGCGAGTTACGCACCCATGGCGGGGGCGCGATACGTTTCCGTCCGGGCGACGGAAGGAAACATATCGCAGTTGCGCTGGATTGGCTTTTGCTGGTGCCCGCTCGACGGCTGCGCACAGTTTATCCACGTACGTGAAAAGCTCACAGGTATCCGCGTTAAGTTTTGTTTCATATAAGGGCTTTGTTTTGTCGCGGGTTGGGATGTCGCGTGAAAGACCACTGCGTAGCTGCCCCGCTACCATGCAACACCTCGCGCATCACGTATCCGAGCGCTGCGGCGCGTGGAGCTTCGCCACCCGCAAACACCTGCAGTTTCCCAGTTTCGTTGGTTTTCTGATTCATGGTCCAACTCCTATGTCGTGCCGCGATGCGGCGTTGAAAAAGGAGCGAGCGGATGACGCTCTGATTAGCGGAAAAACGCTGATCAGAGTGTGCTGTGACTGTGGATCTCAAGACACCGGCTGCGCGGGCGCTAAGGGCGTTTCAGATGACGCTACTGCCGATCTGACGGCTCCAGTGGGTGTACCTCGAAGGGCCGTGGCGAAGGAGAGACCCGCCACATCCGGAAAGGGATGGGCGGGTCGGACTTTACTTTGATGACCGTTACATGGCGGCAGCCGGCGCTTTGTGCGATGCCAGGGCCGTAGCCTTGATGGCTTCCCACGTGCGCTCAGCTCGGTCGAACAGCGCGGTGACTTCCTCGACGGTGAGGTCCATCGATGCGGACAGCGCTTCCATGTCCAGATCCTGAGTTGCCAGGACTTCGGCTAACAGGCGCGGGAACTGGATATCATCGCGCTCCCACAACGCTGGAGCCTCAGATCCACTCGACACCGGCATCTTCCCAGCCTGCACGGCAACCGCAGCCCGCCAGGTATCTCCAGGGACGCCAACACGAGAAATCTCGTGTTCGCGCAGATTGTGCAATCCGAACTCCTCCAAAGACTCCCCCGAGTTGATGGGCATGCCATTGCCGCAATTCCACTGCATAACGCAGCCGTTTTTGTCGAGGCCGATTACTTCATCGTCCTGGTATGGCGGCAGTTGCTGGTCAGCCGCCGCGCAAGCAGCCCACGTTGGCAGTCGATCAATCTCGGCGAAATCGAATTCCTTTGGATCGACGTTCACGTTGTTCTCGACGAACAACGACTTTGCCAGATCGTCGGTCTGGGCTGAGTCAGCGTCATACCAATTTTCGTAGCCCCAGACCTGCGCAGCCACCATTTTCTCGTTGGTCACGTCGATAACGACGCGGCACTTCACTTCCATGCGGCCGTCTTTGGCCCACGACCAGGTGTGATCCCATCCGCCCACGAACCAACGTCGCGGCTGTACTTTCCCTTCGCTCACGGAGAGCGGCTCACCCACATATACTCGCAATTGATCTACAAGTTCCTGCTGCCCGAACCTGAACGCGGTGAGCACGTCGTGGAACCCGTTTTGTGTGATCGTCACCATTTCGCAGCTCGCCGGTGCGACCTGCTTCATGACGACAAAGCGGTCGCTATCCAAGGCACAAGCGAAGACTTCCCCCATTGACCAGTTTTTGCTGGAACGGACTTTTTCCGCCAGATCATCCAGGTTGGCGTAGTGGCCAATCTGGTGTTCTGAGCACGCTTCACCGTGGGTTCCGAGAATCTTCGCAATAATCTTGTGGTCCAGTTGCCGTTTCCCAGTTCCATTAGCTTTCTGATTCATGATTTGTTCCTCAAGTTCTGCCGCGTCGGCGGCGGTGGTAGAACGAGAGAGCCACTAACGCTCGGGGTAGCCATGGGTGGGGCTAGCCCGAGTGTGTAGGGAGGGGATTCTGGTGTGTGAGGTGTCGTCCGGTCGGAAAGCACCGAAAGAGCCTGGGCCCACCTCGAAGGAGGTGAGCCCAGCTACCGCGAGGCCATAACGTCAGGCCGCGAGTTGCTCCGTCTCAGGTCCCAACAGTTGCGCCGGCGATTCAGCGTCGGTCTTCAGGACAAACGCCTCGAACAATGTGCCCGGGCGCTTTTCTTCGTACATCGCAGAGGCAAGCCACGTGAGACGGCGCATACAGTAGTCCACGCCGTTCTTGCGGTCGCACTCGTGGAAGCCCTTGCGCAGCGCTTCGGTCAACGCCTCGACTGCAGGCGCCTCGGTCGCGAGAATCGCAACCGCCGTTTCGTCGAACCCCGCCACCTCGTCGTCACCGGGTGTGCGCGGCAGACGGGCAACGGCCGTTCCGGTCCCAGCCTCGATCAGCGTACGCGTCGCCGACTCATACCGGAATCGCAGCAACAGGAGCTCTGTGTCCTTGCTGCCCCAGCCGAACATGTACGCCGCGAACTGCTGCCGGATGCCCGACAGGCGGGTTTTGGTATGCAGTTCGATCCGGTTCAGCACGTCGCGAATCAGCTTCCCGGGAAGCGGGTGTGTGCCGTCGGATGGCTCACGGTGGTACTTCCCGTTGGCGTGATGCTGGGGACCGCCACGTCCGTCTTCGAAGAAGAGTTGCGAGTTGGCGCCATTGGGCCACACGCGAACCTCCAGCGCTGCGCCGTTGATGCCAACGTGGAAGTTGTCGCTTGAGCCTTGTCGCTGCAGCATCAGCGTGCCGTCTTCAAACAGAACGCCTTTGCCGCGGTGGCCCATCAACACGACAGTTGCGAACGCATTGGTCGTTGCCGAAATGGTCGAGTGCGACTGCGCCATATTCCCAGCTTCGTTGATATTGTGATTCATCGTGTGCTACCCCTTTTGTGTCTTGCCGCGAACGGCGTTGGAAAAAGGAGCGAGCTGGCAACGCTCGGGCTAGTGCTGATACAGCGCTGACCGGAGGGTGCGGAGGAGGGCATTCAGATAGCCTGTGGCGCGGCGCGCACAGGGCTGCTTGCGGATGTGATGCCGTATGCACGGCCGACGTCAGTATGCCTGAGGGCAGGGCTACGCGGCAAGCTGCGCGTTTTCCGACGAGCCGCTCGAACCTCAAAGAGTTGCGAAACAAGCAGGAGAAGACGAACGCCCGCGGCACCCCTTTCGGGGATCGCAGCGGGCGGCTTGCAGGTTGATAGCGGCAGGCGGGATTGGCTATGCGAACGCAACGGCGTAAGCGTGCCGCGCTTCGGAAGGTGGGCTTTCCGACATTTTCAGTTGTTCCATTGGCTTCTCTAAAGTTGATTTGCGAGAAGCGCCCCCCAAACGGGGAGCACGTCCCCGCGAGGGTTTTTAAAAGTTACTTTCTACCCGCCGGTGCGCTCCACTGGAAGCACGCGGGGGGCAGATTTCAGGTCGCTTGGCTTGCGCTCACCTCGGCACGCGCTGCGTCGCGAGTTTCGCGGGCATGCTGCTTGACGAACGCGTAGGCTTCCTCGACTGTCCAGTCGTCACCAACCGACTGGGCCGCGATAAGCGTTATCGCCTTGAGAAGATCATCTCGCTGGTGCTCGACCGCTTCTTTGCGTTTTGCGATCCACTCGATCAGCGAAAGCTGATCGCGCTTCCAGTCGACGTCGTCGTGCGAGTAATCGAAGCGCCCGCAGAGTAGCCGGTGGAAGTTCTTGAACTCGTGGTCGGGCGAATTGTGAGCGCCACTTGCCGGCACTCTCCCAGATACATCGGCGCTCCCAGAACCGGGAACCTTCCCCAGGGCGTTCTTTGCGGCTTCCACTGCCTTGATCCCGCGAACTCCGAGCGGAGTGAACTCCACTGCCTGCAAGAGGTCGGCCAACGCGTCAGCGATCGCATTCCCTTGCGTGTCGGTCAGTTTTTCGTCAGTCTTTCGCGCGTTACGACCAATAATCGATTCGATGTTGGCAACGTCACTCGGGAGCATCCTCGCCACCGCGTGCTGTACCGCCTCTTGGGATTCCTTCCCAGCTTGCAATTGACCTGAGTTGCCATAGTTCACGGCAGCGAACCACGCGGCCTCCTGCGAGGATACGACGGCACGCAACTGCTCGTGCGACAAGCGAGCAAGGTAGGCGTAGAAAATACTTGCGTGCTGCTCGGCAGTCATCAGCGGCGTCTTTTCCGTAGCTCGGAACGACGGGCCATTCTTAGGCTCAGCCAGTTTCCCACCTGCATCGGTGTTTTTATTCATGATCCATCTCCAAAGTCATGCCGTTAGCGACGGCGTTGAAAAAGGAGGGAGCGGTTGACGCTCTGGAAAGCGGCGTGAAGCGCTGGCCAGAGGGTGTGCGGGTGAGTCCAGGTTGGCTGCGGGCTGGGCCGCTGCGGTCGATTTAAACGGTTCTGCTGCCGATCGGACGGCTGGGGCTATTGTAGCGGGACAGGAACCGTCCGGCAAGCCAGTCAGAACAGGCCCCACGGCGCTTTCGCGTATCTGTCGGTAGGGCTGACAAGCACGCCCTTTAAGCCGCGCTTGCGAGCGCCTCGCGCGCGGGACACCGGAAAATTCGGCAAGCGGAAGCCTCGTTCGGGGCCCGAAAGCCACTTGAGGCACGCAAAGAGAAAAAGCCCACCGACCTCCCAGCAGGGAGATACGGCGGGCCAGTGTGACAGGTTCATGCGGAGCAGCTGCTGCGATCTGACAAAAATTCCGGATACGTGAAAGTGACCGGTTTGATGGTTATGCCAGGGTGCTAAACAGATCAGGCTCCTTAGAATGCAGCATGACGGTGACCCCCTGCTGGATCCGACGCAGATAGGCGACCATGTCCGTGGTTTTTGCGCGTAGTTCTTCGCCAAGGACGCGGGCAAACTCGACCCAACAGTGCTTCGCCGTTCCGTTACCCAGCGCCGTATGAGCATGAGAGTTCGAGGTCAGCGAGTTGACAAGCTTAGGATCATGGCCTTTCAGCCTCGCGTGTTCTTCCGGCATCGGCAGGCGAGATTTCTGTGAGTTCGTGGGATGTCGGAATCGTGCATCCTCTACCCGCTGCTTCCAGCATCCGGCCGACAGGGACGACGTGCGGTTGTCGCTGTCATCAACAACGCGCATGTGCCATCCATTGGCAGTCTTTTGCTCGGATGCCAGATGGGCACCCTTCTCATACTCCGTGGAATCGATTAACTCTTCAGGCAGCCGGATATCGCCGACCGTTTTCGTGGACGGCCCCGATTTGCGCATTCCCTTAAAGCTGATGTCGATACCAGCCGGGTACGCCAGAAGCGCCGTCCGAACACGGCGCTCGATGTCACCGTAGTCGTTGGAATTCAATCCGGCATAGCTTCCCTGCTCGTCGGTATCGCCCACCAGAATTGTCTGATATCCCTGCTCATCCAATACACGACGCAGCATCGAGAACGACACGGTGTCAGTCCATGCCAGAACGTTCTCGAAAAGCACTAGCGGCGGGAACGCCAACTGCTGGATTGCCATGACCGCGTTCAGGACCTGATGGCCGGCGACGGGATGCATTTCGGGGAGGTCACGGGTCTGCACGTTCAGGCGGGATGCCCCCTTGCAAGGGATTCCAATGCTGACCATGGTCGATCCAGGCACGCGCATGCCCGACGCGATAAATTGCTCGATGCCGCCGGCGAAGGACTTTGTCCTTCGTGTGCTGGCCGGATTATTGGCGAGCAGACAATCGATAGCGCCCTCCCACGAGTCGTTCGCGAGGACCGTCGCGCTTTCTAATCCAGCCTTGGCAAAACCTTCGTGCAGCGCGGCTTCCAGCGTTCCAACGCCTGCATAGAGAGCGACAGTCTGGATCTGTCCGGATTCCACGGCGTCGAGCAGGCGCTGGATACGGTCGCAATTTCGCGCAACACTTGGCAAGTGCAAGAACACAACGCGTCCCGACAGATAAAGAGCGAGGACCCGCTCCTCACCGCCAAGGTTTTCATGGACCTGCAGAGAGCGAAGGTCGACACGACCGCCAATCTCTACACTTCCATCTCGCTTGACGAAACGCTTTGGCGAGACGACGTTGGATCCGGCTTCGTCCTTAACGACCTCGATGATGCCGGGGGCGTAATACGCGGTGAAGCGTGCGCCGGGCGTCAAGCCAGACGATTGCAGCTTGCGTGCATTTTCAACATTCAGACGGCTGCGAAGCACCTGCCCGCCAATGCTGTAATTCTGCAGAGATACCACAGCGGCGTGCTGCGCCGACAGGATGAGGTTGTTTAGACGGTCGGTGTAAGCGAGCACGTTTTTCTGCACTTCCGGCAGTTTCCCAGTTTCGGTATTGTTGTTCATGATTTTTCTCCTTTGTGCCTCGGGTAGAGACGTTTTGATAAAGGAGAGAGCGAGCTACGCTCAGGGCAGTCTTGATGCTGGCCAGAGTGTGCTGCAGAACCGAATTGATGTAGCCGTTGGTATGCGGCGCCGAGGTGAGTTTGCGGTGTGATCGTGCCGATCGAACGGCTCGTCCGAATGATACTAAGGACGTCCGGCGACGACGAGCGCACGTAGTTCAACGTTTTCCGATGTCGGGCACGAGCATCGGAAAGTTGTTGAAAACGTGCGGGAGAAAAAAGCCCGCAACATCCCCTCAGAAGAGGATTGCGCGGGCGCTTTGTCGATTGATCGTTTCGTCGAAGTCGGAGACCGTACGGCTAAGCGCGCCGTTGCCCGAATACTACGCCGAAGCAGTTCCGGAATATCTGGCCGCCAGAAACCGGGACTTGCAGTTCGCTGGCAACAGCATTCTGGAATTCTCTTGCGGTCGGGGTAAGAGCTTTGCCTTGTTCCCGAGCGACATCCTTCTCCGCCATTTTCCCCGCTTCGTTGACATTCTGATTCATGTTCGTACTCCTCGAGTTCCCATTCATAGATAACTCTCCGTTGGTTTGCCCTGGTAAAGGCGTTAAAAAACGGCAGAGCGAGCGACGCTCGGGTTAGCGCAGTTGGCGCTGACCGGAGGGTGCAGGGGAGGGGGGAGTTCAGGTAGCCGGCAGCGAGGGGATCTGAAGGCTTTTTGAGGGCATAGCTGCCGATCGAACGGCTGGCCACAGTATATCCGGGCTTGGCGGAACAAGACAAGACTACCTACCCGGATCTCAACGTTTTCCTACCTGCCACTCGATCATATTCTGCTGCCGATCGAACGGCTGCATCAAGGGTACCATCGCTCGGCGGAAGGTAGCAAGCCGACCGCGACCTCAACTATTTCCGAGGCGCATCTCGAACCTCGGAAAATTGTGGAAACAGCAGGCGAAAAAGATATCCGGCTTACGCAGGTGATGACAGGAAGCGACTTCGATGAATGGAATTAGATTTTGCGGTTGACGAAACATGAAACCCAGCACTATATTGCGCGGACCGGTTTTTCTCGATCGTGCCGCTGGTAATGGCAAAGGCAGTGCCGTGAGATGAGCAACACATACATCCCGTTAAACGCACACAACCCTACGTAGCGCATAACGGTGAACCAGCCACTGCAATCTGATCCGCGCTACGGAAGGAGTTGCTATGCGTGTTCCGCTGCTCCATGCCGACTTCGAGCATGGTTCATTCACAAAGATCGCCAAGGCCCTGCGAAAGATCTGGCCGCTCGGCGAACAATCCCTGATGCAGTCCCAGAATTCACTGGCCGTCGTGCTGGGCTACAACGGTCTGCATGACGCGCATCGTGAGGCGACGGCGTCGTTTTCGATACCGGACGGCTCGCTGAGCATGCAGAAAATCGCAAGTGCCGTGGCTTGGCGCATGTTTGTCCGATACGGCATTGATCTGTTGTCAGCCCGAACGCTCGTCTCTGGTCTCCATTTGCATGAACTGGCCGTTGCGGGCATCTCCCTCGAGGCGAAGATGCGGCGGACCGTCGAAGACGCCGCGAAGAAGGGCGTTTTCTACGACGAGTGGTGGGATCACGCGAACGCGCGCGAGCCCTGGCCGGAGCAAACGCCGACGCTGTTGAGCAAAGGTATCCCCCCGTACAAGTGGGCGATCTATCCGGATCGGCGCGTTTTCATCTGGCCGCTGCTCGTCAAGCAAATCGAAATGCTACCTGAGGAATTCGCAGACGATCTGCGACAAGCGGGCAAACTGCGAAACGCGCCGGACGCCGTTATTTCGTTCATGGTGGACTCGCTCACACCCTCGGCGTGCCGTCCCTTGACCGACGCGCTTGCATGCGGAGACCTGACCGCAGCAGTCGGAGCGCAGCCGCAATGGCAGTTGAAGTGGATCGTCACCCGTCAGGCGGAGCTGCTGGGTTGCTGCATCGTTGCAGAGAACCTCGGCGGCATGATCCCCCGAGTATTCGAGCCGGGTGGGGATGCGGCCTATGCAGCACTGGCAGGCCTGCTGTGCGGTGATACGGTGTCGTCGGCTTCTGATCCTGCGGCGAATGCCAGGGTATCGGAACCGGTTTGGCTGCTTGACCGCCGACGCTTGGAGCAGCTGAAAGACGACGGGCAAAGCGACCTGCTGGATAGTCGCTTGTATCACGAGCATTGGCCGCACACCGTCGATCTGTATCGCGGCCACGATGGTTGCCGGCTGGTTGCACGGGCGGAGTTTTCCGAGCGCGGTCAGGTTTATCTCGCTACGTCAATGTACGATGCATCCGACCAGTGGCGCATGCTGCGCGAGGAGCCTGTATTCGAGACATTCGACGTGACTGCGGACCTGCTCGCGCAGGTAGGATCGGAGAATGGTATTCCTGCGCTCGGCAATCACTGGCACGACGCAGTTGAGCGTATGTTTTCCGGGCGGAAATCGGATGTCGAAGCCGCAATGGAAACGCCGGCCGGCGTGGAAAGACTGAGGACATCTGTGACCGCCATGACCAGCCCGGCGGATCTCGATGCTTTTGTCGAGCGCGCCATCGATGTGGGCCTGCCACTGCGCTACGAGGGGGATACCGACGATAACGACGATCTGGTGAGTGAGCGGCGCAGTGCCGTGGACCTCGTCGAGCATCTCGGGAAGGCAGTGATTGCCAGTATGCCCAGCCTGCAAGCCTACTCGTCCTTGGCTCTCGGATACATGGTGCTCGTTGCCGGCGGCGAATATCCGGGAAGCCGCTATCAGGGAATGGTAAATGCGCCGGCGTCGACGGATTGGACTGGCCAGAGCCGATTGCTTGCGGCCATGCATCTCTACGAAAACCTATCCGACCGCGAAGTGGCCTGGAAGGCACTGTCATGTGCCATCGGACCCGTGCTTGGTTTGGGAAATGGAGAACCGTCTAAGAAAATGATCGGCACGTGGTATCAAAGCGCATACGCGGTCGAGCGCCGCCTGAAAGAAGCCGCGGACCAGATCAAGCAGGTCGGGGACTGGCGCGCGATCGAGGCGGAGGTGCAACGTCTCAGGGCTCACGGCGAGTTCTTGCGTGTGGGTGATCTTATTCCCGCGGCGAGGCCGAAGTCCCCGGCGGAGGCGCTGACCGAACTGTATGGAATGACACGGAGCGCCGGCTTTTCGGTTACTCACGCGAAGCAGGATTTGTCGAGCATGAAGGAAACGTTCGGCTAAGGCCAACGTTTTCCTACCTGCCGGTAGAAGATCGGAAAATTAATTTTTCAGAGAGCACGCTCACAAGACCAAAAGCGCCCGGCGCGCGAGCAAAGAAAAACGCCCACCGAGTTCCCAAATTCGGAAACGTGGTGGGCGTGAGTTGCGCGTTGATGGATTATTTGCTTTGCGATGAGCAGAGATGCGACAGCGTCATAGCCACGTCATTCATCAGATTGGCCGGCACCTCGATTTCTTTGCCAAGCTTGCTCTCGACGCAGCAGCGCATGGCGGCGACGAGCGAGGTTGGGCTGAGAAAATTCTCCGTGCTCCACGAGTCATTTGATCCCGTTCCGATCGGCATCTTCGCGAGCCACCAGCCTTCATATTTGTGTGGTGGATTGGGCCGTCGGACCATGTCGTGCTTATAGCCCTTCGGGCGAACGATTTCATCGCCCTTAGCCGCATCGTAGTGCCGCGTTGCGAAGACAGAGAATGGCGGAGTGACAATCTTCCGAATGCTGATTCCTTCGCGCTCGATGATCGGCCACGCCTGGGCGGGATCGGTCGAGTAGCGGGTTGCCGGGTATTCGTTGCCTATCCCGTCATAGGAGATGCTGGCTTCATACTTTTCGCCTTCACACTTCGCCACCGCCCAATCAAGCGCGGCGCCGGACAGATCGTGAACCTTGATGGTGACCATGCCTTCTCGTGCGTCCGGCAGTTTCCCAGCTTCAGTAGTTTTCTGATTCATGATGATTTGCCTCGAGTTTTTGCCGCGTTTGGCGGCGTTGGAAACACGAGAGCGAGCTACGCTCAGGGCAGGCTTGATGCTGGCCAGAAGGCAGGTAGAGTCGCAGGCGGCAAGGGCCGCTGCTTTTTGATATCGTTGCTGCCGATCGAACGGCTGGCACATGCTACTACGGACGCTCGACCATGGGCAATGTGACCCGGATATCGACGTTTTCCGATCCTCCGATCGGACGTAGGAAGATTGGGAAAACGTACAGGCAAAAAACCCCGCGGCACACCCTCGGGAAGAGGGTGGCGCGGGCGGGCCTGCGGTTGCTATCCGTCACGCATTCTGACGCGGTTACCGGGACTACGATAGGCCCGAGGAACTCTCGCTGCCACTGCCCGGCAGATTCGAACCAAGAACGCTTTCTTCCGCGATTTGCTGGGTTGGCGGGATGCAGATCGCGCCTCCCTGGCCGAGGCTGTTGCCCACACGCACGAATGCGTCGACCTCAAATTCATCCTTCCCGAGATCGACTATGTCGGTCATGCAGGTAAAGCTGATTCGACCTTCGAACGAGTCGTCCTCGCGAAGGGCGCGGGCGGTTCGCTCCAACAAATCGATCAGTTGCTCTTTACTCTGTTTCATCTTATTTCCTTCTATTGATTGAGATTGCTTTGACGGACAGAAACCTTCCGCTAACGCTATCGCACGATCGGTCACCGGGTACAAGGGCGACATCGGCGACACACGCGCGCTGCTTCACTGCGCCGTGCGGTTAAATTTTGCGCGTCGTTGCCGCACGCCCGCTTCGTCGGGTTTTGGCAGAAGGAACCCCTCGACATTGCTGCCGAATCTCTTCCAGCCGGTCCGGCGTCACGTACTCGATGTACACAGCGTTGCAGGCATTGCAGGGCCATGAAATGTAAGTAAAGCTATCGCTGAACCCACAACCCCAATCGAATCGCGTGCCTCCGCAGCCGCACGGGCGACTGGCTCGGCCGTCGACGGAGTCGGCTTCATTTTGCGCGACTGTGTATCGAATTGGACCGGCACTTGATCGGTACGCGAATACCAGCCGATTCAGTTGTGGATCGGGGTACTTGGCCTTCAACGCTGACTCAACAATAGCCAAGCAGCGATGCGGGTATCGACCGCAGTTATCCCAAATCCGGTAGGCCGCGCGTTTCGTGAATCCGTCACGTAGGAGGATGCTCTGCACGAACTCCCCCACGCTGTGCCACGCATAGCGCACACCGGTCGAGTTTCCTCCCCGGGCAACGCGGTAGGTTTCACCGCAAACGGTTATGGTCCTGCCGTCTACGCGCGGCACGAATTTCCCGAGGGAATGAGCCTCGCAGATTTCCTTGCCGCGCTGGTCTCGGACCTTGCTAATTCTTGACCAAGTTGGTCCAGAAAAGGGGTGTAAATGAGGCGCTTGGATCGCAGCTTCGAGTTCGTCAGCCGTTGTTGCAGCGAGCATGCCGCCAAGATACTGACGCAGACTCAGTTTCTCAGCTTCGTTGGTGTTCAGATTCATTGTGCTTCTCCGATTGTTATGCCGCACGCGGCGTTGAAAAGGAGTGAGCTAACGACGCTCAGGTTAGCGTTTCGGTACGCTGACCGGAGGGTTCAGGGGAGGGAATTCGGGTCGACGGCGCACGGCGCCGTGGCTTATTGCAGGGTAATACTGCCGATCAAACGGCGCAGGGTGATTCTACCGCGGACGCTCTGCCTGCGGCTAGCCGCTGCGTTTTCAACGAGTTTTGTCCAAGACTGCGGAAGGTGATCCGACGCACGGCGAAAAAAACCGCGCGTCCTCTCACATCGAGGATGGCGCGGGCGCGGTTGTAGTTGATCAGCTACGTACGTGGTATTCGAGAGTCGTCGGCCGAATTGGGCAAGGCCGCCCTGCGAACATGAGCACGAGGCCGCATGTGCCAGTTAATGTTGACTCGAGTGAGTTGCGGCAGCCTCGGCTAATGAATACTTCGCGAAGAATCTGACCAGGTCAGCGTCAAGCACCTTGTAGCCCTTCTCCATATGCCTTTCGAAGTCAGTGTCGCCGAAACCTCCGGTCAGCCGCTCCCGCACGCTCTTGTGGGTGGACATAAACTTTTCGGCGATATCGGGTTGATCACTAAGGTACAGGGTGATGCGGGCGTAACGGTCGTCCTGAAACTCCACTGTGACGTCGATTTTGTTGCAGAGCCTCGACGCTTGGTAGCCAGCGATTGCCGCGTTCGCCTCGCACACGGTACCGTGCTCGCTGTTGGCGTCGCCGGCACTAACCTTCACCGCGCGAACGCCAATCTTCGGCATTTTCACGATTAGCTCAGTGTCTTCATTGAGCGCGCGTACGGCATCTGACCACGCCTCTGACTCGGTCACGAACTCGTCGGGACTAGTTTCGACGCCGGACCAGCCGGGCTGAGTAAGCGTCCACCACCATAGTCCGTTCAATTCAGGTCCATCCTTCGGACCGCCTTGCTGCACCTGGAACCCGGCTTCTTTCGCAGCGGCAATACCGGCTTCCGCCAGGGCAGTAGGTGCTACCGTCATTTTCCCTTGTTCAATCGTGTTGTCGTTCATCGATTTTCTCCGAGTATTTGCCTCGAGCAGAGGCGTTTGATAAATCGGAGAGCGAGTGACGCTCAGGGCTGCGTGGCGCAGGCCGGAGGGCAGGGAGTTCAGGGGGCGGCCGCGCGGGGCGCTGCGGACTGTTTGAACGATGTTGCTGCCGATCGAACGGCTCGGACGTAATCCTATGTCTCCCATCCAGTCGGAGGCAAGCCGACGTGGTGTTCAGCTTTTTCCGTGAGGTGGCGCGTTACCTTGCGGAGATCGCGGATCGAAACCACCAGAACTCTGGGCGGCCGATGCGAGAGGAATTGCCCGCGCACCCCCGCAAGAGGGCGCGGGCGTTGCTGCAGGTCGATCAGTTCCTTGGGCCTCCCAAACTGCCAAGAGCCTTAAGCTGCTGCCATCACACTTTGACGGAACAATGAGTCGTTCATCGCCTCCAGTAGGGCGAGACGGCAGTCTCTCAGCGTTTCGTAATCGACAAGCGTCCACGTGGAAATCCCGTGCGAGGTCGCGTACGGGGGACTTGTCGGTAGCGCATTACCGTGAATGCAGACCTTTCGACGATCTTCGTCGTACCAAGCGGAAACATGGCCTTTAAATCGCGCGGACATCAGGACGCCGTAGGCATTCGCAATCGTTTCGGGGTCAGCCTGATCGAGGTATGCCGCAGCCGCCAGATCGACTACCGTGCCATCAGGTAGCGTAGCCTTTGTTGATAACGATGTTCCATTCACGCGCGCGAGTTGTTTGAGGATGGACTGTTTCATTTGATGCTCTCCTGTTATGCCTTATCGAAGGCTGAAAAAAGGAGAGAGCAGTGAAGCTCAGGTCTGCGTGCGAATCTGACCAGAGGGTACTGCGATGGGCATTCAGGACGCCGACGGCGTGGAACGTCGTGGGTCATTGGAAGGATAAACTGCCGATCTAACGGCTCAGATCGGATTCTATATCGGGCGCGTAACCGGGGGCAAGTCGACTCGAATCTCAACGATTTCGATGATCAGGCCGGAGCATCGGAAAATTGTGAATGCGCACAAGCAAAAGAAACCCGCGACACACCTCGAGGGTGGCGCGGGTGGGGTTGCTTGTTGATGGATTACAGGTTCGCGAAATGCGCGTGAGTGAGAGTGAGCCGATAATTCGGCCCGTTCACGGCAACCTCCGAGCATCCTGAGTCGATAGCGCGCCCGAGATCTGGGTCGCTGCGATCTGCGGCGCTTTGAGCGGGTACTCGTCTAGCCAGCGGTACCCCAGACCTTCCGGATGGTTCCGGATCGATCGCAAGATTCCGCCATTGCTCTCCTGGTCATCCGCGCCTCGATACCAGAGGAGGCGCAGCGCCTCTTTCCAATCCGAAACACCCAGCTTCTTGCAGCGCTGCTTATCGTACTTCTCGCGGAAAACATCAAAGGCTCCGGCAACCCACTGCGGAATAGCGTCGCGCTGCGCCTCCGGCATTTTCCGCTGCGCAACTGACTCCCCCGTTGATCGCCAATGCCGAATGTTGCCATTCTCGGCGATGCGCACCTCCGCAGGGACTACTCTCAACTCACGAGAGTCAGTTGATGCGTTCATCGCACTCTCAGCCTCCGCTTGAGTAGGATAAAAACTGCAAAGATGTAAGTCGCCGAGCGGACCAGCCGCCAAAGCAAACCCTTCGACGCGCTGAGATTTGCTCAGTTGCCCGGCATCTTTAATATTCTGCTTCATGTTCCATCTCCAAAGTCATGCCGCGGTGCGGCGTTTGAAAAGGAGAGAGCGGACGACGCTCTGATGAGCTGTAAAGCGCTGATCAGAGTGTGCTGCAGCGGTGGGAGTTCAAGTCGCCGGCGGCGCGGTGCGCCAAGGCTGAAGGCTTGTTGCCGATCGAACGGCGCGCGGCCAGTTTAGTGCAGCGACGCCGGGGGCGGCAAGTGTCTGCGTCTTCCGAGTTGCTGCGCCAGCGTGGGATAGTTTTGAAAACCTGTGGTCCCAAAAAAGCCCGCGCCAGCCTCTTGGGTTATGGCGCGGGCGGTTTGCGGGTTTATTGACTATCTACCTTTCTGCCCGGCTCGTTGGTGTAGCGGCGCAGGCGATCGGCAGTACCGTGGAAGCCTGCGGCTTCGAGTGCTTCGATACCTCCATGCTTTGCAAGCAGGTCGCGGTCGGCACTGGTAACTTCGACGCACGGTTGCGTTGACATGCCTATAGCCCGAGACAGACGGCCGCCTTGCTGCGCACGCTGGATGTCGCTCCAGTCATAGCCGAATATTTTGTCCGATTGATTCACGAGTACTCTCCGTTCTGCCTGATAACAGGCGTTGATAAAACGGGAGAGCGAGCGACGCTCTGGTAAGCGACCTACGCTGGCCAGAGGGCGTATGGGGGGTGTTCAGGTCACCGGTGGCTGGGGATCGCCGAAGGCTTTTTGAGGATGGCCTGCTGCCGATCGAACGGCTGGTCCGATTCTACCGCCCGCGCTCGCGAGGCGGCAAGAGAGCCTGGATTTAAGCGTTTTCCGAGGCGCCGGGCGAACATAGGGAAATTGTGAAAACGCACAGGCGGAAAAAAGCCCGCGGCAACCCGCGAGGGAAGCGCGGGCTAGGTGCGGTTCGGCGGCTCGTTACCGGGGCTTAGCCAGTCGCGAAGCGAACTGGCTCATAGCCTCGTACGCAACCCGGTTGTTCGTGCGAACGAAGTCGCGTGCTGCTACATGATGAGATTCGGCTCCCTCCATCACGAGCTTCCAGGCTTCTTCGTCATCACCCAGTGCCGGCGGAACGAATCCCAACATGTCCTCCCAAGCCTGGGGGTCGTCGATCCGCAATACGCGCCACCTACCGAAGTCGCTACCGGAACAGTCGAAAATATCCCAGCCTTCCGCTTTCGCGAGACGCGATTGGGCAGGTGTCCACTGCGGCCCGTTGTCAGCGGTGCTTTCCAGTTCACCTTTCATCGCTGATTCCGGGATTTTCCGTTCCGCGAAGCCATACAGAACTTTCAGATCTTCAGCTTGCGCGTTTGCTTGTTCGAGCAACAGCGCATCACTGCGGATACGATTGTTCAGCGCTACCGCTTCTTTCTCCATGGCAGCGCCCGTCATCGCGTGAATGTCAGAACCTTTGAGATGCTTCCGGGCTTCAGCTACTAGTGCGGGGCCAAGACCAATTCGATCGGCCACAAGAATCATGATCGCATTCCCATGTCCATACGTCATCGGCTTCACCGGCAACTTCCCTGCTTCGGTGGTTTTTTGATTCATGATGATTTGCCTCGAGTTTGATGCCGCGTTGGCGGCGTGGATAAACTCGAGATCGAGCTACACTCGGGGCAGGCTTGGCGCTGGCCGGAGGGGGCTGAAAATGAAAATTGATGCGTCGTTGGCGCGCTGCGCCAAGGCCAATTGAGGTGTCATGCTGCCGACCGAACGGCTGATCAAGATGGTACTACGGACCCGTGACAACCGGCAACCCGCCCCGCATCTCAATGTTTTCCGATGTGGCCGCGCGATCTTAGGAGAATTTCCAAGCCGCAGGCGGCAAAAAGATGCCCCTGCCACCCCGTGGAAAGCTGGGTGGCAGGGGCGAGATACAGATTTGCGGTATAGCGTCGCGGCGGATGTCGCATAACGTCTGAACGCTAGGATCACACGGCGCTGCCTCTCCCGTCAGTCGTTCGCTTCAACGAGTCGCGCAACAAGATCAGAAATCGGCTCGACGCTGGTTCCGATGTTGTGGTCCAGAGGCTCCTCGCGCGTCGTCCACACATCTGTCACGATGTTTTCATGGCTCAAGTTGACTTGCAGTTCCCCGCGGCCATCTTCTCCCGGAATATCCACGCGCTCATAGACGATTCGAATACCCTCCGGAGCTTCCAGATAGGTTTTGCCGCCGTCTGTGCTGTATTTGATTTTCATGAAATCACCCTCGAGTTCTGCCACGTAGTGGCGTTGATGAACGGGAGAGCTCGCTACGCTCGGGTTAGGTGTTGCAGCACTAACCGGAGGGTTTAGGGCGTGGAGTTCAGGTCGCCGTCGACGCGGCGCCGAGGCCAGTTTGAGGTTTGATACTGCCGACCGAACGGCTCGCCGCATCATATAGCGACCATGATGTAACAGGCAAGCCTACCCGCAGGTTAACGTTTTCCGAGGCATCTCATCGAACCTCGAAAAACTGTGAAAACGTGAGTGCGAAGAAAAGCCCGCGGCACACCTCGCGAGGGTGGCGCGGGCGGGGTTGCTGGTCCGCTACTTATTTCAGACTGGGCTTCCGAGCAGCCGCCGCTGGCGGGTTTCGTACGCCATTTCGGCGGCATTCAACAGCCCCCAATGTTCCAGAGTCGTTTCGGCCTGTTCGACCGTAATGGGCTCCGAAACCGAACTTTCGAGAATTGGCGCCCACTGATCGTCTTCCTTTCTCAGCATCCGCAATTCGACGGTAATGCCGCCATGTTCGGCGGTGAGCCAGTGATCGAGACACAGTGCGCCGCGCTCCGAGGACCACAAGATCTCGCTTCCCTCCACATGCAAATCCAGCTCCCTTGCAAGTTGAAGCAAACGATCCGGAATCACGCTCACCGGCAGTTCCCGGCCTGCGGGCTCGCCTACGGCAGTCGCGACCGGGGACAAGGTAGCGGGCGCTTCTTCGACGACGGATACGACATCCGACGGCTCAGTCTGCTGACCGTCAAGGTAGTAGCAGGTGCCAGAAATCCACAGCGAGCGAACACCGCTGAGTTGCGGATGCGGCTCCGCTAGCACGACTTCCCAGTATGGATCGCACCAGTCGTCGTTCCAGCGCTTGACGCTAGTTTCCCTCGTCTTCTCGACCCTGACCTTCGCTGGCGGATCGAGATTGATGTCCACCGAGTCATTGCCGACAAACCCGCAGATTGCGCTAACAAGTACCGTCTTACCAAGGACGTCTTCGTAGTCCACCATTGCTCTCGCCTCGATGACGTTGACTTGCGTGATATCGCGCAGATGTTGAACACCGAAGAACTCTTCTACGCTGGCGGTTACTCGCACTGTGAAGGGGCCATCGTGCCCGATCTTCGCCGCGTCAACCAGCGCATCAGTCGAGTCCCGGTAGTCCACGAGCGCGTGAATCCTATCCAAGTTCAGCCGGAGCACAGCGTCAGTCACGTCGACCGGTTGCCCGCCATCGATGTCGGTAGCGTAGTCGTTGATCCATGCTTGCGGTTGAAAGTACGCTTCGATCCGTACCTGCGGCAGTGTCCCAGCTTCGGTATTGCTGTTCATGATGTTTCTCCTTTGTGCCTCGTATGAGACGTTGGTCAAGGAGAGAGCGAACGACACTCGGGGCAGGCTTAGTTGGCTGCTGGCCGGAGGGCGCGCATAGCGCAGTTTGTTAAGGCGGCGGGTGGAACAGCCCACCGGATCCCGTATAGGGAACGCGGTGGGCGTGGGTTGCGAGGTCAGTGGACTACAAGTGCTGGCGACTGCACGAGCGCCTGAGGTTTCGGATCGTCATACACGATGTCGAACTCTGCACCTCTCGTGATCCAGAGGTTCTCCTTGGAACCGGCCAACCGAAGCGCACAGGCTATCTTCGTAGCACTCTCCAGTTCATTGCAGGTAGCGACATCGTAGCCACCTTCCCAAACGATATGCTCGTCCGGATTACCTGGCGCAGCGCTTGATCCCGGCAGAGTCTTGGTTGCGGGGACGTGACCGGGCTTTCCGAAAGCATGGCTGCCCTGTTTCGCAGCGATCTCGGCGACCACCCCGTCTGGATGGAATTGGACGCTGAATTCAACGTCCGAGGGATCATCCCAAGGTTCATTGTGTTCCCACCAGACTTCCACGGTCTTCCTGTAGAGATCTGGATTGCTCCGGTCCCACTCACCATCGGAACCGCTTGGAGCATAAGAGCTCGCCCCGTCCGGAAACTTGTAGGCGTCGAAATGCGCGTCCGCGAGCGCTATCCTGTTCGGTACGGTATCTCCTTGTTCCGGTCCTTTCTCAGCTTCGTTGGCTTTCTGATTCATGATGATTTGCCTCGAGTTTGTTGCCGTGTGGGCGGCGAGAGTAAACACGAGAACGAGCCACGCTCAGGGCAGTGTTGGCTAGCCAGAATGTGTTGGGGAAGGGATTGATGCCGCCGTTGGCGCGCTGCGCCGAGGCCAGTTTGAGGTGTGATACTGCCGATCGAACGGCTGGTACAGATAATACTACGGACGAAAAGCAGGCGACAAGCCGACCCGGTTCTGACCGTTTTCCGACGCAACGCGAGAGCATAGGTAATTTCCAAAGCATAGGGACAAAAAATGCCCGTCGTCTTCCGGAGAAGAACGGCGGGCGTTGGTTGCTGGTCCGCAAAATGCACGGACAAAGTGCGTTACTGATTACCAGTCAAAATGCGGGAGGTCAGCCACCGTATCGCCGTCGCGGTCGAAACGGATGACGTCGCAACCAGTCTGTCGGGCGTACCGCAGAACCGCCTTGAGGTCGTCCGCGCATTCCAGGTCTTTGATATTGCCAACATCGTCCGGCACACCGACGAACACGCCATACTCGTAGGGGGCAATTGTGATGCCTGTGCAGTGCGAACGCGCCGGGGTGGCTTCACTCAACCAATCCATGGTTTCTTCGGAAACGTGACCGCTGGACAGGTCGAGATATCGCATCACATTCGACTGGCGACCAAGCGTTGACGCAAGTGCTTGGCTCACTTCCAGTTCCATCAAAAGCCTCACGGCGTCTCGACGCACGACCAGAAATGCCGCGGTAACGTCAGCCGGCGGAGTGCTCTTTGGGCTGTCGAACGCCTGTTCTGCAGACGGGCTGAACTGGGGTTCGCCGTCATAGATGTTGCCGCGTTGTTTGTCGAGTGAGACGGTGAACTTCCACTCCGACGTCCCCGTTTTGACGTACACACTTACGTCGGCGTAGTCCTCGGAATTGTTCACGACTACCGGTTTGCTCGGTTCCGGCGTTTTCCGAGTCGGGTCCACCTCGACAAGGTAACTTCCCGTCGGAAATTTATTCACAAGCTCCTTCACCGCAAGCGCGGCGCCTTGTTCCGAAAACCGAAGCGCCTGATCAATGTCCGCGGTGGAAGCCGGGTGCGACGGCGGTTCCCCATCATCCTCATCGGACTCTTGCGTGATCCAACGCGACCCGGGAAATCCGTAAACACGGATAACCTTCACCGATGCATCACTGGTCGGGTAGGAACTCGACAGATGCCTCGCAGCCACCTGCGTGTATTGCCCGAGAAAATCGCCGGTAGCATACTCGACCTCGTACACGCGTTCGCCCTCAATCCTGGGTGTCGTGCACCAGTCCTCGTCAGTTACATCGCGGACGACCTTGACGGGGCAATACCCGATGACAGGATTGATCATTGCAAACATCTCCTTGCCGATCTCGATCTGTTTGCCCGGCAACTCAGCCGCTTTCGTTCGTTCGTTCATGATTCTCTCTCGTTGTGCCTTCTCATAAGGCGTTAAAAAGGGGAGAGCGTGATCCGCTCTGATTAGCTGGCGGCGCTAACCGGAGGGTTCAGTGAGGGGAGCGAGCGACAAATGCTCGAATAAGCCCAAAGCTGACTGGAGAATGTGACGGCTAGCCGGGGACCCCGCAGGTTGACCAGTGGTCAGCCATGCGGGGACATTTCCATTTCCACAGCGAGAGCGCATAAAGCGCGACCGACGGGTACCGGCGAGAGAACCGCGCCGGCTGCCAACGGCGTCACCTTCATCTGCGGAAGCCGCCACGCCATCCACGGTAGCCACCGCCCCAGCCCGGCCTGCCGCCGCCGTAGTAGTACCCGACGGGTACAACCGGAAAAACCGGCTGCGCCATGACCGGCTGTACCGGTACGTACTGCGGCTGGGTATAGACCGGGGCGTACTGCACCGGAGGTTGCGGCGGGCTATACGCACGCTGCACATAAACCGGCTGGACGTAACCCGGGGGAGGCTCCATTTCTGGCGCAACGGGCCCCGCATAGTTCGTCGCCCCTTGGGGCGGAAACGCAGGCGGCGCGTATTGCGCATATTGCGGCTGAGCCGGTACTGCTCGCGGGAACTGCTCCGGCATTGGCGACGGCGGCGCCATTCGAACCTGCGCATTCTTGAAGTGCGACGGCAGCGGTCCGGAGTCTGCCCTGCTGCTGGCCCTTGCTTTGGCATCGGCTTTCGCCTGAGCCTCGCGGCCGGCCACGAGTCCGCTTTGATACGCGCGAGCAATAGCGCTCAGGTGGTCGTTCGGACTTTCCTTCGCGCCGTCGTTGTTGACGACATGCTCGCCCGAATCGAGCGTCGCTTCAATCTCTCTGGTGTTCGACTCGGCTGTAGCCGGGTCGGCTGCTCTAGTGGCATTGGCATACTGCGACCCAACTGCGACTATGACAACAACCGACGCGCAGATAGCCGTCTTGACTCGCATTAACTGCGGGGTCCTCGTTCCGTGTTGGCTTTTGTTCATGTTGATGCTCCTGTAGTGCCTTTTGAGTAAGGCGTTGATAAACCAGGGAGCATGCGACGCCCTCACAAGCCGGTCGCTTGTCGGGGAGTGCGAAAGAGGGGAATTCATAGTCGCCGGCGCCACGCGCGGGCTCCGGAACTGAAGTGTGAAGTGCCGAGCGAACGGCTTTTGCAGAGTTTAATGGAGATGGACCGCCGTGGGCAAGCCTCGACATCCTACGCTGCTGCGTAGTCGTTCGCTAGGGCGCTCTTGGGCAGAGGGAAATCTGAAACGCGTTGTGGAAAAACCCGCGCTAGCCTCTCGAAAGAGAGGTGCGCAGGCGTGGGCTACGAATTGATATAACACATCCAACCATGGCCGTTAGCGCAGTCGTTCTCGTTCGCGACCTGGCGGCTCGAACTAGCTGCGATACCAGACGCATGAACCGTCTAAGGACGTTCCTCACACTGGAATGCCAGTCGCGTGCTCAGTGAGCGACCTTCTAGCGAACGTGACTCGTGATCTTGTTGGCTAACCACTCGCTATCGAATACTCCCTCGATGTCGGCGTCGTCATCGAAGACACGACCGATTACCATAAGCAACGCTCGCTTCTGATCTACGTCGAATTCAGGCAGCGAACCGAGAGCGAAGGAGTTCGTTTTAGCGAGATCCCAAGCAGCGCACCAAAGCGGATGAAAATAGTCAGCTGGTGCATCACGATGGTCCGCAAGAAGCCCTGCATCGACGAACGCCTCTAGCATAAGCATGTTGGCGTCGCAGACGTCATGAGTGTGGCATATCAACGCGTCATTCTCGACGGAGTTGAGCTCGACCACCATTTCTATCTCCGCTGCGGACAGGGATCGACGTACAACGAGCGAGAAGAGCCGCGCCAGACATTGCGGGTTTGCAAGCACGCGGAACCGGTTGTATCGCTGAAGCGAATCGGCGTCAGCGACCGCCATACCATACGTCATCGGTATCACTTCAAAGCGGCCGCAGACCGAGATGTGCGGGTCATGGATTTCGAACCCGTTGTCCTCGAAGACGACCAAACCAGAGTCCTGGATCGACCAAGTTTTCGTGGGGTACTTAGTTCGCAACTCATCGACAAAAAGCTGCGACGTGATGGCGGCCGTATCGGTCGTGACCGTCTCGTCGCCTGTCTTACCTACGTGGTCCTTTTTCCTATTCAAGATGAACTCCTTAATTGCCCGACGGGCTTTGCAAAGAGTGCGAGCACTAACGAACTCGGGTCAGCTGAGCTGAGCGAAGCACGTTGGAGAGGAGGACGGCTGGCGCCCGAAGGTTGATGCTGATGGTGATTGACTTGCCGAGGGTTGGGAGGGGCGCTCGCGCATCCCCAGGGGACGCGCGAGCAGTACTGCAATTTTACGAGTTCAGCGGCCGGACGTGGTGAAGGTCGACACGCCCGTTCTGGACCAGATGATTTTCGGCTGAGAACGTGAATCCCGCGTCCCAGATAATGATTGCAGTGCCATCGCTCCAGACGGAACTGACGGTGCCCGCGTAGATCTGCGGGGGACTTGCTTCTACATCCTGGCCGGAAATGCGCTGGTGAGCCTTGAAGCCATTCATTTCTTCGACCTTGACGATTGCGGATTCCTGATTCATAAACAACCTCCTTTTTTGCCGTATCGGCGGGGAAAAGGGGGGAGCGCTACTTCGCTCTGGGGAGTCTAAATCCTCACCGGAACGGGCTCGCAGGCAAGCCTTCAGCGGGCGCATTATGAACGGAACCGAAACTGACGGCTGGTGGGCCGTGCACTACAATGCCGAGCGAACGGCTGGGTTAGATTCTAGCCCAGCATCAGGGCCCGACGCAAGACGCGGGTGGTCCAGATAAACGGCGAGTACCTCTTTCTCTATCGCGCGAGATAGTGCCGAAGAGGGGCAATGCCCGCGCTCTCAGATGGAGGCGGCGGGCATGCACATTACGCGGTTTGCGGCAATCGGAACCGAGTCAGCCAGGCCGGCCCGAACTCACTCCGGATACGTCGCAGAAACGGACCATCGGGATCGCGGTCATCCGCTCCCGTTTCCCACAGACGCTGAAGCGCTGACTTCCACGTCCGTCCGTTGCGCGCCGCGAAACGTTGCAGAGCACTCAATTGCTCGGCCGTGAGTGGGGTACCTTCGACCTTTTCAATTCCCAGATAACCAAGCGCCCGCTTGGTGAGTCGATACCAATCGTCTGGCGATTTTCTGACGAAACCAATACGCCGGAGCTCGAACATGTCCACTGTACTGCAAAGAAAACTTCTCTTTGGAAGCAAGAACATTCCGTTGATGAGGGCCGCCGCACCGCCGTTCTCCTGCATCCTCTTTAGAACGCTTTCGAGACTTTCGTGTAGTTTAAAGGCCTGCGTCTTTTCCTGTGCTGTCGCCACTTCGTTCGAGTTCTGATTCATGATGTGCTTCTCCAATTTGTGATGCCGCGGCGCGGCGTTTTAAAAAAGGAGTGCGTTGACGACGCTCTCGCTAACGGCAAGATCCGTTGGCCAGAGGGTAGGCAGTTCTGGTTGCGCGGTGCGCGCCGCAGCCCGCGCACCTCTCGACTGAGAGAGTGCGCAAGGCTGGCGTTGCAGATTCATCGCCGATGGGACACGATCACTTTTTCTGAAGGCTCGAGTAGAGCTTCATGACTTTGGCGCGGTCGGCTACTGCGTCCGTTATCAGAATGCAGGACGTGACCAGCATGAAGCCGCGGCCGGTGCTTGCTGTCTGGACGACCTCCGGATAGTTTTTCCCTTCAACGATTCTCGAGACTTGCTTGCCGCCGCGTGTCCCTTTGACCACCCATTTCCGCGGTTCGCCGCTTTCCCCCATCTTCCCGGCTACGTTGTTCATCACGATTCTCCTTTTTGCCGTCAATCGACGTTGTGAAAAAGGAGGGAGCGATCTACGCTCTGGGCAGCCTTGGGAAACGCTGGCCAGAGCGTGCATGGAGAGGTGCCGGCTCCCTGCGGGAGCGCGGCGCCGTCGTATGTGCCAGTTACGTCGTTGGAAGTTTGCCTAATGCACAGTGAAACGCCTCGAAAGCCGCGTCTCGGGTGGCAAAACCATCCAGCGTTTTTAGACCGTCTTGGTGGAAAACAACGAACCATTCCCGGGTTACGATCGCCTGGTCAATGATTCCTCCGTTCTCAGGATCGACATTGGTCGCCAGACCACCGGGATGCGCCTCGGTCCAGCCCTCAGGTAAGGCGCTCGTCTCTGGCTGATTCAAATGCTTTTGGAGGCTTTCTGCCAGCGCGCATTCCTCGGCATAACCCAATGTGTCGAGACCGAGTCGCTTTTCATCGCATGAAGTCGTGCTTTGCATGTAGCGAATGCCTTTGCCATGCCGGCAGCACGACACAAAGAAGTACCCCTGGCGTGCGTTGGCCACGACGAAAACAAAAGGCTCGCGGGCTTCATTAAACAGCAGGATGCCATTCGACTCTTGACGGTAGTACTCGTTGATATTCCCTTCGCCACGCTGACTGAGAGGGGCAAAGGACCGTCCGTTGATCTGCAGAACGCGGTTTGCCGGCGTACTTCTGGCTTCTTGAGTGGTTGGGTTCATATTGATGGTCCTCGGGTTGTTGCCGCGTTGCGGCGTCTTAAACACGAGGGCGGGCGCTAGCCTCGGGGCAGCCATAGACGGGGTTGGCCAGAGGGTGTAGGGGGTGTTCAGGTGGCAGGCGCGGGGCGCTACCAATATTGCGGATGGGTATACTGCCGATCGAACGGCTATAGGAGTCTAGCCGATTTGGTCAGCTCCACGCAACTGCGTTGTCTGCTGGGCCTAGGGCCTGGCGCAACCGAAATATGCGGAAGGACGTAAATCAAAAAAGCGCCCCGGCTGGCGGCGCTCTCGAAATTGACGGTCGAACGGGCGGTATTCCCGGAACCGGATCGACCGTTGCCGCACCAACTACGCGCCGCAGGAACTCGTATCCCATTTCCAATCGTTGGTGAAAGGATCGAATACACGGGGCGCTTGCCAACGCTCTCGACGACCGTTGCTGAAGGTACGGAGGCAGTCGCCGTTTACGCACTGGTTGTAACAGGTGACGGTATTGCGGGAAGTTGTCTCGGACCTGACCTCACGCGCCTGAGCGGCCTTCTGGGACTTCTCCACTTGGGCGAGGACTTTCTGCATGGACGCGGGAGCGGGCGTCGGCGCCTTGGTCTCCATAAAGTCCTTGTCATCTAACTTGCAGGACGCGCCTGGGGCCTTGGACTTATTGCAATTCGTCATCGCGTCTTCTTTGGCGTCGTCGCGCGTCCGGCCACGTCCGATCCAGGAAGTGCCGTCGGCCGTTCCAGCACGCTCGTAGAAGAGGTGACCCTCGAACGAATTGTCGGGGTGCACGGCGCAGTCGGACGTAGGGGAGTTGTCGAGTTTCCGGCATCCGGCAAGCGCATCCTTCTCCGCATCTGCTCTCGTCTGGTCCGTGTTGACGAACATCGCATTCTTGCTATATGCGATCGCCGACCAGATTGTGCCCTTGTCCCAGACCGCGTTAGCAACACGGCAATGCTTCGCCACTTTGGCGCAGCTGGCCAGCGCATGCTGCATTGCCTTTTCCGGATCCCTCTTGGTCGAGTGTCCCCAACCTCCATCCCCGACCGCGTACACCACAGCCATGCGGTTCACCGGCGCGGCGACGATCTGACATCCACCGTGGTTTTCCGAGCACCCCTTCAGCGCGGCGGCCTTCGCCTCGTCAGGGCCGTCCTCGCCATACGCCATGTAAGAGCTGTTGTCATCACCTACAGCCGTTGCTTCCCACGCTTGAGCGTGGAGTGCAACGAGGGTGGTTGAGGTGGCAAGTAGCGCGTTCAAAATGTATCTCTTCAATGGCTGGTCCTCGTGTTTTTTGTGGGTATCACCGCTCGTTTACGGCAATGGGAGCGCTTGCTTTAGGGGCTCCTTGCTCGATCGAAGCGGTTGTTCGATGTTGAGCCAGGTTCGCGCGGATGCAAGCGGCCCCGGGGGCTGCGAATTGCTTGGTCAGCGGTGGGCAAAAAAGCCGACGGCTCCCGACAAGGGAAGCGCGTCGGGCAAGACTTGCAGTTGATCGGACAACCGCTCCCGGCGACGGAAGGACGCCAATAGCAATCTCGGCCACAATGCTGCAGGCTAGTGTCTGCGTCCCCAGCGGGACGCCTGCATCGCTCGCCTAAAGAGAAGCGCCACGAACATTCAACGCGAGGCTCTTGGGCCCGCGATACCGCTCTTTGCCGGATCCTTCGCACGCCCCGCACGGCGGGCTTCCGTTGTGGTCGTAATAGCCAGAGCCGTTACATGCTGAGCAACCCCTGAGCTTCCAGCCGTACACGAACTTCCAGAAGAAGGCGGTCCGTTCAGCCTTGCGGCGCGAAATGTGTCGTCCGAATCCGTCACGACTGCCACGGTGAGCTTTTCCAGGGGAATGTTTAAACCACGCGCCAGTTCCGTGCACGCTTCCACCGCGGCATCGAACTCCGGATCCTCTACGCACGACTCGATTGAGAAGGCCACACGAACCTGCAAGGGTGTGAGTCTTCCAACGTGATGAATTCCAGGGCTCCCCAAAGCAACAAACGACGAGACGACGTCCTTGGGCTCGCCAAATCCGTAACCATCGAAGAGTTCACCGCTGACCACGTTTGCCACATGAACGACGCGCCCGCTAATGTCGGCGAAGCCTTCAATCGCCCAGCCAAACCGGTGATTTAATGCAAGTGCAAACCATGCGCAACGTCCATGTGCCCAGTCGAGCGTTACGCGGGCAAACAATCCCGGATGCGATTCCTTCGACACTCATCGGGCGCCAATGACGGGGGCCACGGACGCTACGGGGATGATTCGGTTCATGTTCTCACTCCTTGGTTTTGCCGCGACGCGGCATTGATAACCTGGGAGCAGGGCTACGCTCGGAGCATTGGTAGGCAGTGCTCGGAGGGTAGAGGGGGCGGACAATTTCGATAGCCGGCGCCGATGGGCGCTGTCTGCTTTTTGATGATTTCTGCTGGCGGCCGAAAGGGTGAGGGTCCCGCGCCGATCTCCAAGAGACGGCGCGGGGGATTGCCATTGATGCTAGGACTTCGGGTTACGCAAGCGTTCGAGGAGGGCGTCGCGATCGAGGTCGTATCGGTGCGCGATGTCTGCCACAGCATCTTCGCCGAGAACGCTCAATGCGGCGTCAAGCGCAGGATCATACGCATCGGTGATGCCCTCGTTGAAAAGCGCCTGCCACAGTCCGCCTTGCTGGTCAGCGCGAAGAAGTACGCCGAGCAGAGTGGAGAGGGCTGCTTGCACGCCAGTGTGCGCGGAGGCGCCACTTGCGGGGCCATCTGCTGGCGGCGGCACTTCGCCGTCGATCTCGGCAAGGCTCGGCTCATCGTTCATCGTAACTTCGCAGACGATCGTTTGACCGAGGATCTCGCCGAGATTCGCACTCGCGGCATCGAGCCCGGTGCGCAGTCCTGCCCGCGCCAGTTGCTCGGTCGGTGCAGAAATGCGGATGGCGGCGTCAAGACGGGCGTCGAACAGGTACTCATGCGTGCCTTCCGTCTGAAGCTCGGCGACGTTGCCAGCTTGGTTGTTGTCCATAGATTTTCTCCTTTTTGCCTAGTAAAGGCGGTGGTAAAGGAGGAAGCGGAATCGCTCGGATTAGCTGCGGAGACGCTGACCGAAGGGAGTGGGCGAGAAAGTTCAAGCGAGCGCCACAGCACAGCGCTGCGGGCACTTTGGAAGTTCAATGTTGCCGATCGAACGGCGTGTGCCGTGATTCTAGCTCGGACGATTATTCGGCGGCAATTCAGCCGGGCAAGCCGTACTGCGCACGGAGGCCGTTTTCCCGGAGCCCGTCAGCATCACCAGGACGCGCAGATAGTCTCGAAGTCCGCCGGCGCCCATTCTCATGGGAGATGAGCGCGGCGAACTTCAATAAACGTCTTGCTCGTTCCTGATCTGGATTTCTCCATCCTTCCAGGTGAACTCCCGCGAGTCGAAACAGTTCTTGCGAGCGTTCACGCGCAGGAAGCCCCAGATGGTGCCGTCTTCGAGCAGACTCGCGGAGTTGACGTCCATGACGCGGGGAAATACGTCGCGGCCTGAATCGTCCCCCGCGAGGCTTTTGGGGAGCAAATTGCCCAGTTGCTGTTTGACCAGATCGCGGCAACGCTGCAGGTTAGCCTGAAGCGTTTTTGTCAACTCGACCCGGGCTGCAAGGTATGCATCGACGAGTTGCTGGCCGTTGGCCCCGAGCGCGGCGACGACGCTCCTGGTTACCGTCTCGTCGGCCTCGCCATCAAGCAGTAGCCGAAGCATGATTGCCGCGCCGCCCGCACGCTCGGCGTCCTTGACCGCTTGTACGAACGCGGCGGGATTGACATCACGTCCGTGTTCGAGCAACGGGGCGTCCGTGACCACACCCGCTTTAAGTGTTTCATTGCTTCTCATAGGGTTTCTCCTTCCTGCCCATGTAATGGAGCGTTAGTAACCCGGCCAAAGGGCCCGGGCGTGTGAGCGCACTTGCTGATGTTTCAGTCGGTCCGACGATCGCGCGCGATCGCGCGGTTGCGACGAATTTCCTCGTTCGGCTCGACGCAGACCATTTCCAGAAGCCGTTCGCTCCAGGAATGGCTGCCGCGCGCCATCATGCAGTTGCGGCAAACCCGCCACATGTCCGCGTGCTGCCGATACAGCGTGAGACCTTCGTAGCCCGGCACGAGGACCTGGCACACGACAGCGATCTCGGACTCGCTGACAGGCGTCTCTGTGCTTGTCGCGACATGTGAAACCACGTCAGCGACCGAATTGAGTTCAAACGGGAATCCGTGGCTCGGTCTTGCGTGCGAGACGACAAGCCGAGCGAGATTCTCGACGACTTCAGGGCGAGCCTCAGTGTCAACGAAAGCCTTGCCACCGGAAGCGTTTGTTTCTTGGTTCATGGACGTACTCTCCGTAGATGCCTTATTGAGGCGTTGAAATCAGGGAGAGCCTGCGACGCTCAGGTAAGGGCGGGCGTGAAACCGCTAACCGGAGAGTGCATCGTAGAGAGTGTGAGGTCGCCTGTCGCGACGGTCCGTCTTGCTTGCCGATCTAACGGCTGACCATCAGCGTATTGCCGCCGGCATCTCGAAAGCAACCTTCGTCGGGGTGAGGCCGTGTGGCCGGTGGGGAGGTGATAGTCGCGCCGAGCCGCCCGAAGGCGGTCGGATGCGACGGTTGCTGGTTCAACGATTCCAGGTTGGCGCGACACCAAGCACGCTACCCGGCCGACGATTCGGGATACTGCATGCGGCGGCGTGCGCGGCCTCCACCGTTTCGAAACTGGCGCTCTCGGCTCGCGAGGCTCGCTCCTTGATGCGCCCGTCGATCCCGAGCACCCGGTCATCTGCACTACCGCCGCAGAACGGATCACCCGTGCCCGAGAACTCGATCACGATCATGCTGGCAGGCTTCACCGCCCACTGAGCATTGCTACGCTCGACGTACGCGGGATCGGTGAGGTCGGGCTTTTTACAGGTCTGTTGAGTGTTCATGTTCCTCTCCTGAGTTGTGCCGGCGAAGCGGCTTTTGAAAAAGGAGAGAGCGAGGTGGTCGCGGGACGCGCCCGTGCAAGCGGTTAGACGCTTGCACCAACGTGCTGTCGGGTTTCGCTGGATGGTCTTGCACGCCCCCGCGATAGGAACGCGGGTCCGTGGTTGCGGTTGATGCACGAGGCGAGAAGACTGTGCTATCGGGAATCTCATGGGAACGCTGGTCGCCGGTCTGCCGAGCCAAACGAACTCTCGCTTACTGCGCTTGTGACTCGCTTTGGCGCGCTGCGCTCTGCTGCAAAACCCGGTTGAGCGGGTAGCAGCCGTGCGGCAGATTGTCGGAGGCTATACCCAACCGGACGCCGACGGCAGGGTCAACAATGTATCCACGAGAGTGGAGATTTTCCACGAAGTCCTGCCACGACGGATCGTGGAAAGCGACGACCGGAAAGCGCTCCCCTGTGACGATCGCCTTCTTGTACGCGCCGTGAGAATCGCTGGACCTCTCAAGTCTCGTGACAACGCCAGGCACCGGCCGCTGATTCTCCGAAAGCGTCAGCTGTTCAGGAAATGCCGAGAGCCACACGAAACGCTCGCGAAGGGAAATGCCCGGACTGCCAAGGCCATCCGTCTCTTCGGATCGCACGATGAACCGGGCGATTGCTCCGTCGGAGGACGGTTCAGAGACCACTTCACCTACCGCCCAGTCGCCCGAATAGCCAGCGACGCATACACGTCGACCGATTGGAAATGCTTCGCAAGCCACCGTTACGTTCGATTGTTCATTCATGGTTGCTCTCCAGTTATGCCTTCGAAAAAGGCTGGGTAAAACGGAGAGCGAGCGACGCTCGGCTGAATTTCTTGACTCAGCGAAGCCTGAAAGGAGTGGGATGCTTAAGCGGCGCAAAACGGGCCAAGTTTGATTTTCTGCTACTTGCCGAGTGAACGGCTGAGGCAATTCTACCGCCGCTTGCCTGGCGGGGCAAGTCGCCAGGCCACCACGGAGCCGAGCGCTCCCAGGGACGAACCCGACGGCCGTCGGGTTTAGTCGGAATCCTCGGAGGTCTCTAATTCCGCGAGTTCATCATCAGGTAATCCGGCGCCCGACCAGCCCCCGCTCACCATCCCATTTTTTGACATGCTCTGGAAAACGATGGCGTCCAGAACCGCGAGGTTGTCGATATCCGGGCGCTCGGGCGAGATCGATAGGAGCGCCCGGCGTAGCACATCCTCGATCGCGAGGTAGCGCATCTTGTCCGCCAATATATGGCTGGTCACCGGCAACGCCGGTCCGAAGAAGCGCTGCCAGCGCGAGTCCAAGGGCACAACGTTGCGGGCCAGCCCACTATTCACGAGGATGTTGCGAAGTTGCTTGTTGCCGATGCGCGGGAACGGCGCCGGGTCCAGGCTATTGCTGAACGTGGCCGATCGCGCGAGATCGCTGTCACTGGTTTCGCCTCGCGCGAGGTTGCAGAATACCGATAGCGATTCGCCCTTTCGGCAAAGGTCCGCCAGCGGCGCGACCGGCGCGGCGCCAGTGAGTTCGAACTGGGCAAACGAACCAAGGACCAGCCGCCGCTTGTTGCCAGCCATGCGAGGCACGTGCGCAAGGATTTCCGACGTAACCCATTCGGGATCGCACGACATCTTGCGCACGTATGCCAGGTCGAAAAGGGGGCCCTGAGTTTTGATGAAGCGGTCAAGGGGCGAGCCTTCCTCGCTGTTCTCGACGCTGGAAAAGCCGCAGGTGACAAAGAGCCGCCAAAGCTCGCCAAGCGTGCTGATCGGGTGTGCCTGAAGGCGTCGGCGCTCGAGGCCATTCGCCAGTTCGTCCACGGGAGGCAGACTGGAAATGAGTCTGGCCGCGTCGACAACGGCCGTCGCCGGGATCGTGAAATTGGCTGCGCTCACGCGCGGCGCCGCCTCGGCCGCGCCAACACCCTGACCGCGCTGCTCCAGAGCCGTTTCGCAATAGCCGATGAGTTCTGCGTTTTCGACGCGCTGCGCGTTCTCCAGCAAGTTCTTGACGTCGTTCGTGCTGAGGGCTCGTACCTTTTCGGGCGTCCACGTATAAGCCATTTTTCCGAGCTCGCAAATGTGTGCGGCAACTCGCCGGATACCTGTCGCAGTTAATGACGGCCGGACATAGAAAAACTGTAGGGCAGCCGGCGCCGCCCGGTAGCGCGTCCCGAAAGGCGCGCCGGAGCGGATCGACACTTCCCCGGCATTACGCCACGCGATGCACTAAACGAACGGTGCCTTTTCGATGCTGCTCGGCTGGCATTTTTGCCGAAGACGGGCTTTAATCATCGAGACCGTTGGTGGTGCTGACAGGAAACATCCCACGCCTGGCTAGCGTTGCGCCGGGGCGATGTGGTGGTTGGAGCGCCTCCGCCCGCTCGCACGGTTCGAAAACGCGCTAATCTAAAGACTTATGGCACCGGATTACCCCGGTGAGGTTGAAGGGCTTCAGCCTGGAGCGCCCATGCCCCTGAAATGCCTGTACGCAGACGAGCAGCCGGTCCTGGCCTACGAAATGTCCCGCGAGGACTTTGAAACGCTTCGGCTGCAGCACGAAATGCGCGAACAGCTGCATTTCGGGTGCTGTAACGCGAGGGTGGGGCTGCGCGTCTCAAAGACTGGACTTCAGCACTTCTATCATCAGGGCACCCACGGGCCGTGCACCTATGAGGCCGAAACGGAGGCGCACCTAAGTCTCAAGCGTGCCGCCATGCTGGCGGTGCAGGCGGTTGGCTGGGAGGCCGACTGCGAAGTGGCCAGTAACAGTGCGCAGGATGGCCCGGTGCGCTGGCGGGCTGACGTTCTCGCCCGCAAAGGATCGGTCCGGATTGCCATCGAGGCGCAGCTCTCCAACTTGGCTTGGGCCGAGATCGCCGCACGACAGGAGCGATACCGCGCTGCCGGCGTACGCGGGCTCTGGCTGGTCGGGCAGGACAGCTATAGGGTGACAAAGGAGGTGCCGGCCTTTCAGGTCCGCGCGGACAGCGAGGGCAGGTGGTCCGTGCGGGTATCACCGCCGCACGACCGGTACAACGTGACTCTTCGACCCTACAACGGACACTGGGAATCGTTGGAAAATTTCATCGCCGCGGCCCTCAGCAAAAACCTGGTGTGGAGTCCCCTAGCGGATATCAACCACGTCGATGTCATCATGAGAGCAACGCCGCATAGCCGTTGTCCTTGTGGGACGAAGCTGCTTTTGCCTACTTCTCTGGCTGTGTCACTGCCGTTCGGTGGTCACCGATCGCTTTTGTGGACCATCAAGCCTTATCCCAGAAACCAGGCCAACCCGGGTCCTGCCTGGCTTAACGCACTCGTGCACATCATTAACAAGGGCTATCCGGAGAAGTCTGGGGCAATGCTCGCGACGCGGCACACGCAGGGCCGAGCGTTAGACCATTACCTCTGTCCGACATGCGGCGCGGAAATAGACGATGTCGCCACTCGCAAGGACGAGGTGGCGATCGTTAGAAGTGGTTTGCCGATGAGAGGGTTGCTTCCTGAGGCGCGCGAGAACACCGCCGAATGGCAGTTCATCCACCAGTGGTGGCTCCGGATAGCCGCTGAACCGACGACTACCAGGCAGATGGCGTTGGATTTGTGAGAGACAGCGAGTACCAGTTTCCGGACATGCAGCTGCAGCGCACCGGGCCGGGCGTAGACGTCCGCTGACAGTATCAGTACCAACGGAGGCAACGATGGCGGCGATGAGCTTGAAAAACTTTGACACCAATCTCGGCATGATCTTGCGCGATAAATCGCGCGGCATCACCGCTGACCTGACCGATCTGGTCGTCGCGTACTGGACCGGCAAGACTGTCGTCTACGCTTACCTGCGCGACGATGAAGCAGGCCCAATCGAAGAGGAATTCGATCCGGAGGACCTCCTGTGGGAAGAGTGGCGGGACGGGTTCAGCGCATGGCTCGCCACGCCGCGGTTCAGTTACCGGCAGGAGGTCGCTGGGTGGCTTATGGATGCACCATCCGTTCGATAGGTGAGGGTGACGCGCTCCGCCCGGTCCTGACCGGTTGGGGAGCGACCAGTCTTCGACGTTTGCTACCCAACGAAACAGCCCACCCGTTTCACCGGGTGGACCGTCGATGCTAAGCGATAAGGCTGGCGCCCGCGATGAGGGCTGCAGCGAGCAGGCAAAGCCCGTACCGCCTACCGACAAAGAAATATCCGAAAACCGTTCCGCCGGCGGCGAAGCAGAGCACTTGATTCATGGTTGCACCTTAATTTGAATGAACGCAAAGACCGGAATTGACCTTTGCAGTCCGGTGATGGCGCACATGGACACGTAACCTAGCGACCCACGACTAGGATGAGCGTCGGCTCAGATGCGGTGTGCGCTTCGCGCTTCTGGATCAACACGCTAACGACATCTCGAACACGAAGGCCCCCAATAAAAAAGCCCGCTCATCGTGAGATGAGCGGGCTGCGTCTACTAGTTTAATGAACTACTCATCCCTTCGATGACGACGCCGTCCCGTAAAGGCCTGTCATGGCGAACAGGTCGTTGTAGTCGTCGCCCGTCGGCGCTCGCTCCTCGGTGTTCAGGCGACGGTCGTGCTCGAGCACGCCATCGCGAAGCTTCGTGAGGCCTTTGAGGGCACCCTGAAACACCGAAAGGTCTGAAGCACTGACGGTCTTGCTGGCAAGTTCCAGAGCCGCGAGTGCCGCTTCGATCGCGGAGCCGTCCTGCTGGTTCGGACTGCCATCTGTCGCGCCAGAAGTCCCCGCAGACTGCGCCATAGCCTGCTCGGATACCGCGAAGTCATCCACATACTGCTGTGGCGACGGCACAACCGCGATGCGTGTCACACGAATCGATCGCGACGGTAGTCCTTTGAGGCTGGTTGTTCCCGGCATCGTCTGGTCCTCAATCTCGAACCCGGGGCCCAGAAGGCCCGCGATTTCTTCAATCGAGTCCGGATAAAGCACGTCGTCTTCGATGCGAAAGCCAAAGTTCAGGATATCGGCGGCAACAACGTTGCTGCCGCACGTGATAGCCCAACCGCGGCACTGCAGGCCGATCTCTTGGGCCGGCGCTGAGCGTTTCTTGCCAATCACCGGGCCACGCGGATCGTCCAGCCAGGCCTGCGCTTCCGGTGAGGGTGTCAGATCTGGCTCGCCACCCAGTTCCCGGATCACGGCATCCGCGTCAATGTTTTTTGCCGAGGCATTTTTCCGGAACTCTGCCAATGTCGCCTGGGCTTGCTCGATATCTGCGCGACGATTCCGCAACGTATCGGCCTGATAACGTCCGGTCGGACCGAAGCGCTTTTCCAGACTCACCGAGTCCTTGATCCCTTCGTGTATCTCGGTCAGACGTCCCAGAGCGAACTTGACTTTATCGCGCACGAACTGCGGAACTTGCTCGGAAACTGCTGCTTGCTGGTTCATATGGGTGCTCCTTTTGTGCCTGAACAGGCGTTTGTAAAGGAGGCGCGTTGATGCTCAGATGGGCAGGTGTGCCCATCCGAAGATCACGTCAGTGCTGGTGACCGGGCTGGCTGGAGGGTGGCCCGCTCGATTCTCATGGGGGATCGGGCGGGTTGTACGGCTTGCGGGTTTATTTGAACTCGAAGGGGTAGGTTGCGCTGACGAGGTCGTTCACGAAATCCACGACATCACTACCATCCACCTCCCGGCCCTGAAATGCCAGGCCCGGAAATTCTGCAATGAACTTTTCCATCAACGGGCTCGCACCTCCCGTCTCAAAGATCACGTTACGCTGCTCGATCACAAGTTGGTCGAAGGCTCTTTCCTGGTCCTCCCTGCCGATCGTCTCTTGCACCCGCGCATTGCCCATGTAGAGCAACTTCTGGGCAGGCGTGAGAATGCTCCACATCTGACGCAGATGCCAGGCCATATCGTCGACGCGCCTGGCTTTCGGTTTGTCGGCCACGGCTTCGATGCAAAGCTCTACGCCAGTCACGATGGAATGGTCGACTTCGGTGTCCTCAAGGGAGTACTCCTCGTCGAGACCCTTCTGCTCGATCGCGTCGATCAAAGCGCGCTGCTCGGATTCGAAGGTACCGTAACGGGTACCGCACGTTTCCTCACGATCGATCCAATACCAGGTCGCACCGCCGTGTCTTGCTTCGACCCGCGGCAGCCACAACTCGCCTCGTTGCAGACGCGTCTGCGCTATCTCCCGCAGTTCTTCGATCGGGAGCTTGCTCAGAGCAGCCTTGATCTGCTCATCGGTCATCGTTTGCTTTTTCATGCTGGTTCTCCTTTATGCCTAAGATGGCGTTGAAAGGAGACGAACCTATCGCTCGGGTGAAGGGAGCCCCTCACCGGAACGAGCGGCGACGGCCCCCGAGGGGAACCGTCGCCATGCCAACAGCCTTATGCGGCCTGCGCCTGCTGGTACCCAGTCAGTCGCAGACCGTCGCGGGCGTATTCCAGCATGCCGGACTTTGCAGTTAGAGCCATACCTTTGCCCGTCGTCGGGTTGAGAAGCCACCAGGCGTGTTTGCCCTGACGATGCTTGAGCAACTGGTTGAAGCCTTCAGTCACAGCCTTGTCGACGAACTCCTTGACGGTGACCCGCCCGGTCGTCAGGTTGAGAAAGGTTTCTTCAGCATGCTTGATGGCCGCTTTCGTCGCCTCATCCTTCAGCCTCTTTTCCTTGGCGGCCTGTTCGGCTTCCTCGAACTGCTTTCGCTGTGCCGCGTCAAAGCCGCAAAAGGCGAAGATCGCCGCCCGGCGCTTCGTCGCGTTCAGCCCCCGGAGTTTTACACCGTAGTGCTTCGCGAAGACCCGCTTCGACGTCTCGTTCGAACCGTCCGCCTGATCGAGGACGGTGAGCAGAAAGCCGATGTTGCGGTTCTCCATTGCCTCGCCAAGTTCCAGCGCGTAAGCAGTCGGATACCCATTGCGGGCCTGATCGGCGATCGCGCATTGCCGCAGATATTCCCGCCGGCTGATGTTCATCCTTGCGCGCTCGGCATCGGCGCGATCGACAATCCCTTTGTAGGCGGCGGTAGCAAGCGCGTCGTACAGATCTCGACTGACATCGCTCTTGAGCGCGGAAGCGTCGACCGTAGCCGCCTGTTGCTTGATCTCGATTGCCGGCAGGATCCCCTTCGCGAAGAGATGATCGTCGACTTCGACGGACGTCGCTTCGGACGGCAACTCCAGAATGGCGATGACGAACGGTTCCACCGTGGTGGCGTCAAGTTTCTCCGTGTCGCGAACAACCACACGCAGGTTCCATATCTGCTCGGGCGTCAGGCGACCGCGCAACGACGGAATGTCGACCACGAGGCGCAAGCCAGCGTCATCGACGAGCTCACGTGCGTCGCCGTCCCTGTATTCCCGCAAGACATGCTCCGGCACATTCTTGCCCTTGATCAACGCGTACTCCACGTGAACTTCGTGGCGGCTGTTCGTGTCGTGGCCGTGGTAACGAGGGCCGTTGTGCGTATAGCCAAAGCGCTGCCGGAATTCCGAGGTGCACAGGTCCGAGAGATCACGCTCAGTGATACCGAAGCCTGCCGGTTCGACTGGAAATCGCTCCATCTGCTGTTCGACCGTGAAACACGGATAGACGCCATAGGCTGCGGATCCGACCGCAACGACAGCATTCCATTCGCGGCGGGTCATCTCGTGAGGTAACCGAACAACGCCTTCGCGTCTCACGAACTCCCGATCGATCTCGTCGATCATCGCAAGCAGAATGTCACGAGCGGCGCCAGGCTGCACAACGCCGAATTTGCCGTAGGTGTTGCGTACAAGGCTCAGAGGTTGCCCATCACGCGTCACTGTAACGTCCTCGACACTGGAGGGTACCGGCAGGGGAAGCATGTCGAGCGGTGGCCATGCGTTCAGATACGAGAGGACCTGACCCAGCGTTGCGGCGGCAACTTCGATGCTACCGACTTTCAGTTTATAAGTGCTCATGTTGACCTGCTCCTTAAGGTCGCGGGTCGTTCCCTTGCGGAGAACGCCCGCGAGGGTTAATGCCAGGATTGGCGGTTAAAAACATGAGCGCGTGATGCGCTTGCCAAAGAAGTGGCTTTGACAAGCGCCCCTGATGGGACGCGTGCAGGGTTCATCTGGAAGCGGCAGGCCCGATCCCGGGGGCGCAGCGAGCGCGCGCAACCCACACGGGGTTGCGCTGACGCCCACTGGCTTTCAGTGGTTCGGTGCCAGTTCTCCGGAAGCACGGCCAGCCGACCGCTCGTCGATGCAGACAATCTCGGCGACGCGATTTCTCTGCTCGTCGGTCAACGCGTTCCAGAGTTGCGCGCGCGCGTCGCGTTGGGACAAGCCTTTCTGCCAGAACTCCTTGTCCAGACCGGTGACGTGGAAGAGATACTCGCGTTGGCCGCAAGCATGCTCAATCGCTCTGTCTACTTCCTCAATCGCGTATTGCGCATCGATCATCGTCTGGCGCAGGACCGCTTTCGGGTCGACAGTGGTGGTGCGCAACAGCAGCGCTGTCGCGTAGCTCTCGCCGAACGGCTCAGCGACCTCATAGCAAAACACACCGGTATGCTGATTTACCGCATCGAACCAGTCGGCCACCTGGTCTACCAGAAGGGCTTGACTGATCACTTCCTGAATGAAACCCATCTCCCCTTCGAAGGCATCGAGATCCGGATACGGTTTCGCCGCCAAAAGAGTTTTAAATGCCCCCTTTGTGACATAGGCGAGTGTCAGATCGTCAGCGGTGGAGCGCAGTTTAGAATCCACCAACTGCTTGAGGATGGTTGTGTTCATGGTTTCTCCTTCATGCCTGTTAGAGGCGTTTGATAAAGGAGATGGCCTTGCCTGGTTGAGTCGGTCTCAGCCAGAAACGGCGTGCGGTGGGATTGCGATGCGAAATGGCCCGTAGAAAACAGGCGCGGTTTCTTGATGGGCTTGCCGAGCAAACGGCTAGCGGCATTTTATGGAAAGCTCGCTGGGTCTGCAAGCCGAGCTTCCTAACTCGCAGGAAAGGGCAACTGCACTTGCGCGGCAGATGCGCTGCAGCGTTCGATGCATGCCCACCCCCGAGGGGATGGGCAGCACTGCCTGCGGACTTCATTCAGGCCTGGTATACACACCCATCCTCGCCGAGATACAGGTCACGCACGCCCGATTCGATTGCTGCGAGAGTGAGCGCTTCCGCAATGTCGGCCGGGACTTCTTTGCGATCCCGGAACCCCGTACCGTCGCCCGAACGCGTGAACCAGAAATCTGCCCCAGCACTCGTTGCAGCATACTCGCCAGACGCCAGAGCCGCGCTCATAGACGCTTCATTGGTCGAGATAAACGCGACGCAATCCTCTCGCATCACGGCCTCCGTCTGGTGGGCAACAGGGCAGCCGATTAGAGCGATTTCTTCGCCGCCGCTCGCCGGGTCGGAGTACGAGGCACCTGCGAACGCAGTGCGAACGTATCCGATGACGAATTCCTCCGTCCACCGTTGCCTCGGCGTCTCCACAATCACCCCGTTTGGATACGAAGCGTGAACGATCTTCAGTGCCGAGACGCGTGTGCTCGCTTCGAAGAAAAACTCGACGCTGAGTTCTTCGTCCACGGCACGCCAGAGAAACACGCCAGGCTGGCGCAGACCCCAGTACGCCTGCCCTTCGTCGTAACCACCCTCATCGAGAGGGCAGACGTGCACAACGAGGCGGGGCGCTGCGGAACGGTCTATGTGATGGTCGCGGCGGCCCAACTGAGCGCCAAAACTGCTGCCTACCTGCGGCAAACGCATGCCGCGCGATGACGTCAATTGCAGATTCATGAGAATTCTCCCTTTCGTGCCTTGATGAAGGCGATAAAAAAGGGAGGCAGACAACGCTTGGACGAAATTTTTTCGCCGAAGCGCAGCTTGAGGACATAAAGGACGCTGCACCGCAGAGACCAACGGGCTGCATTTGATGAGAAACCGTGCCGAGTGAACGGCTGATGTCATTCTATCGCGGTATGCGGGCCACGGCAACGCGGCCACATTTAACCGTCAGCCCCGCGCGGAGAAGCCCAACGCGCCACGCAGGCGGGCGAGAAAGCCCGGCGCCGCTCTCCTGCCGAGCACCCGATCAAACTCTTGCCACTCGGGAGGCACTTCAGCCTTGACCGTGTCGCTGCGCAGCCGCGCGCCGATCATCCCCATCAGGTTTTGCGTTGGCATTTGAGTACCGGATGACCTCACGTCCGTGTTGATGGGCCGGTAGAGAGGATGTGCGAAGCGATCGGATTCGGGGGAGAAGCCCGGCATGTAGGAACGCACCGCGCCCTGGAAAACGCTGTGGCTCTTGCCGACTTCGAGCGTGAGCCGGGAAGACTGTGCGCTAGACACAGCGACGACATGAGCGAGCCCAGGGATCGTCCTCGCAAGTTGCACTGGAGGAACGGGAAAAGAGCCGGCGCCATTTCGCGGAACGCGCTCCGAAACGACCACGACCGGCAGGTTGCGGGAAGGGGAATGGAGCAGCACGACTAACTCGTCAAACTCGGCGTCGGCGAGAAACCAGGGCTGCGGCGTCAGTCGACGGCCGCCGTCATCGAGAATGCCCAGCTCGAGCCAGCCGCGCACGATGCGGGGCGTCGTCGCAGCCACCCGATGCTCGTTGCCCGGGAGACAACTCAGGCGTATCCCCATTTCATCAAAATTGCCACGTTCGGCCACGAAGGCGTCTAGGCGCCAGCGCCGCTCGGTCATGCGGTAATCGGGATGCTCCATGCGGAAAGTCCAATAGGCGCCAGACGGGTCGAACGTCATGCGCAGGCGCATGTCATCGACCATCGCATCGTAATTCGACGACGCGCTCAGTGCTTCAATCAGGCTCTCTTTCCATGCGGGTCGCCCACGGCCTGTGGTCGACGCCCAGTCGATCACGACCATGCGCGCAGCGTGACCGTTTTCCGGAGCGTGCGGCCTGCTGGTGTAGGTCAAATGGAGGACCGGATTGAATCGGCTAAGGGCTGCGTGCTCGTCGTCGGTCAGTGGGCGGCCTAAAGATCGGTCAATGAATTTGCTTTCGCTCGGGATGGCAGCCATACACGGCATTCCTCAGAATCAGGTGGCGGCTCTAAGCCGGCTAAAGCGTAATCGGCGAATAGTCTCAGTACCACTGAAGCAACTACCGCCGTCAAGCGGTGCGCTGCGAGCGCAATCTCCCGGCTGTGCGTATCGCAGCACCGCACGGTGGCCGCAACGCTCAACCACTAGGTACGTCGCATCTTCCTGCAGTAACGACGGCTGAAGTGCTTGCGAACCAGTCACACCCAGGGTGCCTTCAGCGCTACGCGTCGCGACCGCGAACAGTCGCCACAAACAATACAGCACAAGGCACACTGGCACTCGAAGTTAGCGTGTCGCCGGATGCCGGCGCTGCAAGCGCGCTTCGAGATAGCAGGAAACGGCCGCAAGCGCCGGTATCACGGCGAGAGCAATCCCGCTCGCGACGGCGAGCGCCCACGGCAGCGTGCCACGCGGAAACGTGTAGCTAAGCACAGTGAGGACAACACCGGTGACGGTGAGGACGCTCATAAAGATGTAAAACGTTTTGAATCGCATGATGGCTCCTGGTGTTTGCCGGAATGAGACCGTGGCCAGACAGGGTGAGATACGCAAGCGTGCAGCCAGGTTTCGCCTGAATATCCATCGGAGAAAAACGGAGGAAATTTAGGGGAAAATGGTTGCAGAACGCAGAAAACCAGCGGTTCGCTTGTTTGAACGCGGGGCTCAGCGAAGCGATTGCATGACGGACCAAAACTGGGGATGATTGCGACGCGGATACCCGAAGCTTGTAAGGCCGGGCGCTGTGCCCGATGGGATCGCGTGGAGAAGAGGTTGATACACGGGCCAGAAGGCGGCCGCAGAAAACTTGAGTGACATCATGCCGAGCGAACGGCTTGGATCGCATTCTAGCCGCGCACGATACCGGACGCAAGACCAATACGGTGGAGCGTGTCGTACGACGCCAGCGTCCGTGTTACCGGCCGGCATCCGCCTTCGCCTCGGGCGGCCGAAATTAACCCTTAAACAGATCGTCCGTTTTGACGCCGTTCTACGAACGGCCAGACATGCTCACCCGTCGGCTTAACCGGTTGATGCTGCGCCCGATCGACTGTCGCGTCTGTCGCCCTGAGTCCACCCCGGAATCCAGCAAATCGGCCGGAATCTCGCCGTGCGTGATCTCGTCCAGCATTTTGCGAGCGGCTTCCTGTTCGGCGGCCCTGCGGTTCTCTCCAGCGCCCGAAGTGATTCGGTTAAGCGACGGAACCGCGCACTCAACCGAAAGCCGCTGCGCCGAGTTGACACCCGCTTTGCTCATAGTGGTGTAGGTGGGCACGGGAACCTTGCGACCCTGGAGGTACTCCTGAAGCATCGTTTTCGCGTCCTTGCCAAGGCTTTGCGGATTGATCTGCTCGAGTATCGGGGTGAAGATGCGCTTCACAACATTCGAGGCCGCGTCGAAGCCGCCATCGAGAAAGATCCCTCCGAGTACGGCCTCAAATGCATCAGCGAGAATCGATGGTCGTTGGGCGCCTCCGGTCGCGATTTCAGTCTCGCCGAGCCTGAGCGCCTTCCCGATATCAAGGAAAGTCGCGATTTGGAATAGGGTCTGCTGCTTGACGAGGTTAGACCGCATTCGTGAAAGGGGGCCTTCATCCACCCTGGGATAGCGATCGTAGAGCAGCGCGGCTATGGCGCAGTTAAGGACTGAGTCGCCAAGATACTCAAGACGCTCGTTGTGCTGCTCGCTGAGGCTGCTGTGCGTCAGGGCGCGAGTTAGCAGGTCGCGATTGGTGAACGTGTATGACAGCAAATTCTCTAGTGCAGACGTCGACACAGTTTCTCTCCGGGTTCTGGTGATCCGCTCTTATTACGCTGACTCGGACCGTGGCGCCAGCGCACGCAAACGCTTCCGGGCAGTCCTTGCACCAGCCAGCGCCGCGTCATCGTTGCGCCCAATGAGAGCAGCCGCCTTGAGCTCGTGTTTCAGGTAGGCATACAGGATCGGCGCCACGACAACGCCAGGCAATCCAAACAAGGCCTCCATGGCGACCATCGCGACGATGATTTCCCAGGCGCGCGCCTCGATGTTGTGGCCAACGATACGCGCGTTCCAGAAATACTCCAACTTGTGGACCAGGATCAGGTAAGCCAACGAGGCGATGGCGGCGTGGTAGGAGACCGCGAGGCTCGCGAGCACGATCACAGCGTTGGAGGCGAGGTTGCCGGCCACCGGCACGAGCCCCGCGACGAACGTGAAAGCGATAAGAGACTTGCCGAAGGGGACGTGAATGCCCGCCAGTGGAAGTGCGACCTCGAGGTACAGCGCCGCAAGTACCGTGTTCAGGACGGATATCTTCACCTGCGCGAACACCACGCGCTCAAAAGACTCCCGAAGAGCGCCAAAGCGGCAGAGCAGAGCCGCGCTCAGCGGTCGATAGTGCGATGACTCTGCGAATTCTCCCCAGGCGAGCATCGCGCCAGCGATCAGTCCGATCAGAACATGGGCCGACATCCGGAGCGTGCCCATCCCTACCGCGGACAGATTCGCGCTGTACTTGCGCAAGACTTCGACGGCCGCAGCTTTGGCCTCGTCGAGCGACGATGGAAGATAAGGCGTAAGAACAGCGGGCAGAGTGTCGTGGAGCCGGTTCAGACCATCAACCAGTGCGGCGGATACGCCGGCGACGCCGTGCTCGCCCTTGGCTAGTTGCCAGACACCGATAGCGGCGGCAAGCAGCACGAGGACGACGGTTGCGATGACGAGCGCCAGTGCGAATCCTCGCGCGTGCAGCCTGGGGTTTCGGCGCTCCAGCGCCGACTTCACCCGCATACTGATGCTGTAGACCAGAAAGCCTGCTATGGCCCCGGCCGTGAGTTTGAGCAACATCACGCCAACGATCAGCGTGACAACCACGATATGACTGACGATCTCGGATCTGGCTTTCAATGTTCGTTCCTCAGGATTGCCCGAAATTCCATGATCGCTTCGGGAAGGCTTCGTGCAAGGCGCCGCGATTTAACGCGCGCCGGTTCGTCCCGACTAGCGTACCCATACCCATCGGACAGACTCGGCGAAAACTCGGGAAAAAACCCACGCTTTCGCTCGATCCCAGCCCCGAGACGTTTGGCAACGAGCTAGGCGGTCCGTTCCCTCATCGCCGCGCAATGCCATTGCCGGGGTCCTGAGCATGATCCGGGAGACATAAAAAAAGCCCGCCGGCCGGAGTGAATCCGGGCGGGCGGGCGTGGCTTACTGGTTGATGTGAGGCTAGTTCCCAAAAAGGAAGGCGGCGGCACCTGCGGCAGCGAGGCCGAAGAGAGCAGTCACCGAGGCAACCTTCGTTGCCGACTTTCCTCCGCGGGTTTTCGCCTCGGCTGCGGCGCGTTTCGCAATCTCTTCCTTGAGGGATCTGATAACGAAGTTCGCGCTTTCGGCAAAGGAAATAAGTTCAGCCCGCGTCAGGACGAACTCCACCTCGTGGACCAGCTTGTTGCGGATAGTGGCTACCTTGCGGCATGCACCAGCGACGTCGATCGGAAGATCGCTGCCGGCGCTCGTGACAAGCGCGTGGATACCGCGACCGCCATACCCGAGCTCGCGAAGCTGGGACTCCACTGTCTTGGAGAGGCTGAGAACGGTCCCGTATGCCTTCTCAGTACTACCTGCACCGGACAACACGTGAAACAGCCCACCAATAGGATTGCGATTCATGAATACCTCCCGAAAGTCATGCCCAAGGGGCGATGGAAAGGGGAGAAGACGTTCAGGCGAGAAGGTCTCGGCTGAACGCGTGAGGAGCGACAGGAACCCTGCTTGCGGAAAGAACGTGCCCCGACGCTCCAATGGAGCAGCGGGGCGACGCATCAATGACAACGGCAAACAACCGGCTTCTCGACAGCACGGACGTCCGTCAGCTTTTCTTCGGGGATACGGATGCCATAGTGGTCGGCATCCCAGTACAGCAAGCTGTGCTTATCGGGGATAAAGCTCAGATTCGAAACAACCCATGGATCAGATCCGTCCTCGATTTTGCGGCAGCGTGTCCCGGCCGGGACGGTAACGGTCCACTGAGGTCCACCGGTGGCGCCGAAGGTCGTTGTGATTTCTTCCGAAGTCAGCGCGGTATGCGTGTGAGGGGTTGGCGTGCTTTTCATGATGGACATCTCCCATTCCTGCCAGATTGGCGTTGAAAAAGGAGCGAGCAATGCTCGGGTGAGTTGAGACTCATCGGAACATGCCATATTGATTCGGCGCGTCGCATTCATCGCGGCTATAAACAAAACTCGCAAGCCGGAAACCGGACTTGCGAGCCTTGGGCAAAACTACAACAGAAACGCGACGACACGTCGTGCCAATCTGCGCAACAACGTGGCGAGCGAGGGGTGGAACAGCTCTGTGTGACGAGCCAAATCGTAGTCACTGAGCGGTTCGTGTTCCGAATAGAACCGGTAATCCGTCGGTTCGTACCACTCTTCTTGCGTGTTCATGGAAAAGCCTCCCGAGTTATGCCACCGTGGGCGAAGAAATCGGGAGAGGCGACGCTCAGGTGAACTGATGCTCAGCTGATACGGTCGAGGGCGGATTCATGTGGCGGTCCAGACAGTCGGAAACAAAAGTCGCAAGCCGGAAACCGGACTTGCGAGCCTTGGGCAAGACTAAAACAGAAACGCGATTACACGGCGGGCGAACGTGCGCAACTGATAGCGAAACTCAGCGCGTTTGTAGGCACGCATGCGGCGGCGGTACTTCGCTTGGTAGAAAGCGAGTTCTGCAGCAGCCTCTTCTGGATCTGGACTGATGTCAGCTGGATCGAACCACTCTTGCGTGTTCATGGAAAAGCCCCCCGGGTTATGCCACTTTGGGCGAAGAAATCGGGAGAGGCAACGCTCAGTTGAACTGGAACTCAACTGACGCGGTCGAGAGCGGATTCATTTGGATTCGCCAGTTGGCGAGATCGCGTGGGTACTTAACTTGCCGAGTGAACGGCTGTCGCTAGGATAGCGTGTCTCAGAACCGCGTGCAACCCCTCGGGGCTGCGCGGGTCGATAGCTAGCCGGGACTATCGAAAGATGCGAATCTTTACGACAGGCGCTGCGCAAACCGGCGCAAGAATGTGCCGGCACGCCGCGCCGACGGCGCGCAACTACTGAAGCGGGGCATCGATCCATTGCGTCGAAAGCGGGAGATATGTCTTTTCACGTGCAAGCAACACCGCGCGGCCGCTGTGGGCAACAATGTGGGCGGCGCGGTACTCGGGCTCATCCATGTCAGGTGCGTAGATAACGACCACGTCTGCGTCTGCTCGCGGCGCACTGCCGAGAATCTGATCGTACCGGTCTGCAAGCATCGTCTGGTCAAGTCCGACGACCCTGACATCACCACCTGAGGTCGGTAAAGGGGGCTGCCTCGAAACCGCGTCGATCGCAGCCTCCGTCGGTGCACGCAACCAGTCCGTATCGGGCGGTGCGAGAGCACGGGAACGGGACAGGAGCACCGTGCGTCCAGTTTCCACCGCCTCGCGCGCATAAATTAGATCTCTTGGCGAAATCGCGTCCTTGCAGATGACCAGCATATCGGACGCCACGAGCGCAGCCCGAGCTAGCACGTACTCGTAGACATCTCCTCGGATGCGGTGACGGTCGACACCGACGGCCACGGGGCGATGCTGGTAAGAGAGCGAGAGCGACATATTGCTACGTAATCCTTGATCTGGTGTTGACCGCCGCTGGATGTTCAAAGCCCAACGGAAAGAAGGTTCGGAAGCACGCGCACCGTCGCTGCTCCCGATTTCTACTATCGGACAATCGAGGCGAGTATTTAGGGAAAAATACATGGGCACACCAGAGGGAACCGCGCGCGACGTTATCGCATGACAGGCTCATGCCGAGTTATGGCCCCCCGCAAGCGCCGCAATGAACGACGATACGACAACGTCACCATGTCCTTTGCTGAAGACGCGGGTGCGACCGTCTGGCGAGGTGAGTTTGATGTGACCATCGCTGGCGAGCACGTCCAGCGCCCAACCGTCTGGCAGCGTGTAGGGCGCCTTACACTCTTTCGCCACGGCAGGTGCCATGTCCTCCGATGAGGCGGCTGTCTGCTGTAGTGTTTCCGGATCCTGGATGGCCGCACTCAGTGCCGCGCAGCAGGCGTTCCAGCCTGAGTTAAAGCCCGCCCGCCAATGCGGCACGCCTGAACCTTCCAGCGCCCGGCTGATTTCTGCGGGGGTTGGGTGCACCCACGACATGATCTGCTTGGCGGTGTACAGGCCGACAGTTGCATCGCTCGTCGGGTTGGGCCACACCGGGCCAGCACGGCCAGGAACGCGCTGTTCGTAGAGCGCCTGAATGATTATGGGACTCACCCATAGCAACGGGCCCTTCAAGGGCCGCGGTTGCGCCGCGGATGGCAGCGCGGCGGCGGCGTCGTTGATGCTTGCTTCGATGACCTCGGACATGGCCGGGTTCTCCTGCCGGAATGATTAAACGATCCTAAGCCCCAAGGCTCTGCCTTCAAGGTCGGATTCTATGCGATCGAAGATATCCGCCGGCCTTGTTGGGCAGACGGCGAACGGGTCTCCGGTGGTCCATAACATTTTCGGCGGGGAGCCGTATCAGAGGAGCGAAATGCGGGCGATGAATTGGGCCTTTTTGCGTGTAATGGTTGTTTTCCGCGTGTGAGCATGACTGTGTCCGCCTCTGCGCTTGTGCGCTAGGTCGCCGAAGGGTAGTCCCTGTTTGCAGCTAACCTGGAGTGTCCGCATGTACGTTGATCCTCGTGTTGCTCATGCCTGCGCCCGGGTGGAACTGGAGAGACGCACTGTCACCCCCGTCGAGTTGACCGAGAAAATCAACCGGATTCTTGACGACCACTCCAGGCGCTGTGTCTTCGGGAAGTCCGGGCGCGAGGTCCGCCGGGATATCGAACAGAAGGTCCTGCCGGCGGTGCGCAAGGCCGGTCTCGATTGTGCGCAGTTCGAGCACAACGGGCGCTCGGGCATTTACATGCAGACAGTCGTTGGCTGCGCCGAAAAGGGTATGCGCGGGGTGCAGTTCGAATACGTGCCGAACTCGACCGGCCGGAAGACGCTAACAGGAGGGGAAATCTTCGTGATCAAGCCGCACGCCGTCGCCCGCTGCATGCAGCGCAACGGTGTTCTCCGGCTTAACGCGATCGATCTCGAGCTCAAGTCAGCCATCTGGATGGCCAAAGTGCTCTGCGAGTACTCGTGCGCCGAAGGGTGGCAGCAGATAGCACTGCCGACTCCACTGGGCCTTTTTGTAGGGGTCATCGACCCCGCAAGCTGCATACCGGTTCTCGCCACCTACTTCAAGCCAGGAGAAAACGGACGTTCAACTCGGTGGGAGCGATATCGCGAATTCTTCGCGCCCCTGGTTGCCGCGGGGCAGGCGACGACCGAAGCCGACCTGAAGAAGTATGTGTCGAATACCAAAGAGTTGCTGTCGGAGCAGGGGCCCCTATCCGAGCGCTTTCCATGGCTATTGCAGTCCTACGAGTGCTGCGCAGACCCCGAGGACCATCGCTGGGAGGTCGGAAGACTGGCCTTGGCCGCCTAGGCTGCCCCTCGTAGGCGGCGGGGAAGGCTGTGTAGATTCCAGTCCTCCATTGCGGTCAGCGCTTTCTCGATGCCCTGCCATGGCAGGGGGAGCGAACACCCCTGCTGTGCAAAACACGCCGAACGTTGCATGGCACCCCACCAGTTTACCTAATGAAATCAAAGGCCACGTCCATCGCCCAGTCTACTCGTGAGACAAAACTCTGCCTCGGAACAGCATCCGGACACTAGAACGCCCGGCGCGAGGGGTACCCGGTTTCATAGGTGTTGGGCCAGGGGAAATTGTTGAAGGACAAAGCAATCGAGGCGTCCAGCGGTTCGATGATGAAGTAAAACGCCGCGAACAGGATGCTACTGAGTTGGGTGCCAGCAAGTGAGGGTTGCGCCGCCGCTTGCTGGCCCATAGAATGGATAATGGCCGCCCCTGCGGCAAGTCTCTGCCGGCGCCTACGCGCCGCACCACATCGACGATAGCGGACCAGATGTCTGTATAGTCAGCGTCACACAGGAGCCATTGCGGCTTCGGCTGCTCAAGATGCTTTGTTGAAGACACCTTTAACAAAGCATGTAAGCCTGTTTCGCTTGCCCATAGCGGCACAACAGGAGAGCCAGTCAATGGACTCAAATCAATCGGCATTCACAATCGACAATGATCTTCCAGTTGTCGTTCGGGACGTCCGCTCGCCGGATGTGTGGACGACATGGCGTCTGTCGCCCAACCTCACTACGCGGGAAGGAGCAATCCGGCGCAAAAGGGTCAACAGGAAGGCTTGTGCAATTCTGGAGGCCAATCCGGAGTTTTTCGAAGAAGTCAGCGAGGGCATTTACAGTGACCTCGGCATGATCGCGACCAAGGACGGAGCATTTGGGGCCCTTTATGCGCTCGAGTATTGCACGCATGAAAGTTACCCACGTTCGCCCCGGATCGAAATGCCGCCGGCATGGATCCGCGGTGACTTGGAAGATCCCATCACAAACGAGCAGATGGCACTGCGTATGTTGCGAAACGCGCGGCCGCTAGTGGAGCGCTATCCTGAGGCGGCCTTCGCGGTACCTCATGAGACCGAGTTCTACGACAACCGAGTTCTTTTCTGGGCGTTTGTTCCTCACGGACTCCTTCGCGACGCGCGACAGGCAGAGGACTTCGCACTGACCGTTCAGGGCATCGGCGACGAACTCGCACCAGTGCTCATGCATCGCTAAGAGCGATCGAGACTACCGATACAGGAACGCGTCTGCAAAGCCCGGCTTCGCCCGGGTTGCAGCGCTGCTTACGCAGACACGCGTTGTACCTGTTCGAATAAAACCAACTGCTTCGGTCAGTCCACCAGACTGTCCGAAGCACCACGCTTCTCCGCTTTTTTAACGCCCCAATGGGCATGAAACTGGAGAAAACCATGAACCAACTGCAATCTGTCTCGACCGCTACTGCGTTGCTGGCTGGTGACGCGCTCCCACTGGATCTGCGTTTCGTTGTTTTCGACGAAACGCAGTACTACCGCGCAGACATCTGCGAGAAGGCGGGGAAGGTCTATCAGACGTACGTGTACGACGCGAATCGTGTAACTTATTGCTGCGAGATCACGCCGAGTTACATGTTGATTCCGTTCTACACGCAAGCGATGAACTACCTTGAGGATGACGCCGCACGTGAAGCGCTCGACGAGGTCATCACGCTAGCGAATGCGGAAGCGGAAGAGCACCACGTCCATTGCCGTGTGATCGACCATATCCCCAACACGCACAAGCGGACGTACCACCTAGTGGAGCGTGATATGGACGAGGAGTACCAGAAGCAATTCGATTCTGTGCTCGACCGTCTGCGCGGAAATCCGCCAGCAATCGCTGCTGGAAGGCCGGACTGCATCATCATCTGATCGGAGCGTCGAGGACTGAACCAGGAAGTGCCCCCGTCCGTTCGGATAGGGGGCGTACTACGCCGCGCGCCAGCTTCAAGGGCGGCGCGGCGAAGTACGTTTTCTCAGGGGTTGCCCTGCGAAAACGTGCTGACGGGACCGACCCGACGCTCGTGTAGTTGATGGGACTGGAGGACAGATTTATTGCGGGATAATCCGTATCTCGCTCGCGGGAACCTGGATGATCGCCTGATCGCTCACGCCCTCGGCCATTGCCTTATCCAGTGCAACCTTCAGCGCTACGCTGTCGCCTGACTTATACGAGGGCCAAGGCACGAAGGGCTCGGAATAGTCACGCCCCAACCTGACCGTCTGCGGGCACCGATATTCCATCGTAGTCATGGTGCGATGCGCGAGAAGCGGCACCTGGCATGTAACCGCGCCGTTAGAGATTGATGCATCCATCGTACCGGACTGGGCCGGGTCTCGAAAAAACCACCAGTGGTCAATCACAGTCGCGCAAAGATAGACCCCGCACAGAACGCCCCAGAGCGCCATGCCGAACCGCAACGAGCTGGCCAGCTTTGTCGTAGCCCTGGCCTGACGGACGAGGTACACCGAAAAGATAAGCAGACTGACCAGGCCACAGGCGAAGAACGGGTAGACGCAGTAGTTCGTTGCGTTTGCCGCTATGCCCTTGGAAGGAGCCGGGATCAGTTCGGCACCCATCAGGAAGCCCGCCGCGCCAGCGCCGCACGCGGCCAGGTGCAGCAGTATTGCGGGCCGACCCGGCGTGCCTGCGATGACAAGGCGAAACGCCGCATAGAGGTTCAGATACAAAACGAAGGCGAGGACGAATAAAAATGGCATAAGTCCAACAAGGCATGATCAGTTAAATCCGGGTGGCGCAGCGGCGCGCCGTGATGATAGCTTAGCGCGGCCGCACTCTCTCACGGCCCGTCTATCGAGGCCAGGCCCGACTCAATCAGTGCGACAAGGCGCGAGAGATCGCCCTCGCGCGGCGCCACACGATGGGAGCTGCGGTTGATGTAGTCGCGCCACTGCGGCGCTGGCCGTTGCGGCGAGGAGCAGGCCCAGAAACGCGACTCTTCCAGTTGGGAAAGCGAGCATGTGGTTTGGCGACATGAGGTTTGCGATGTCCTCCAGGGTAGAGCAGCGTCCGCTCAATGCAATCAGTCGGAAAACACCGTCGGAAAATCTTTCCAGATGCGTGTGGCGCACAGCGCCGCGACGGCGATGCTCGCTAACGTGGCGACGAATACGACGAGGACCGCCATCCACCCTGGGCATGATCCGTCCATAGGGATGTGACGTAGCGTTGCAACCCACAGGCCGAGAAACAGCGCGCCAGCGCCGATGACCGCAGCGAACAGGATCCGGATCACGGCATGGAAACGGCGCAGTCTGAGGGCGGGCTGGGCGGAACCTACTACCCAGAAGAGGCAGCAGCGCGCGGTTGCCGCGCCAAGGTCATCCGGCGCGAACCATATGGCCGCAAGCGCTAACCCCAACAAGACTGCGAGATAAACCGCGTAGGCCGCGAAGCAGCGCAAGATGGGTACAGAAGGTCCGCTGGCGGCGGAAGGGAGAGGTGTGGGAGTCGTCTGTAGCATTGGCTCGATGTTGAGTGGCAGGCCCGATCGGGGACGCCCTGACTCTTCTATCGGACAAAGTCGACGAAAATTTAGGGGATATCGCAGGCGCAACCTCGCAGGCGCTTCTCAGCTATGGGCCGGCAGCAAGATAGGTCCACGCCCCCAGAAGGAGCGTGGAACCTGTGATGCAATTTCCCTGTTGATGGCTGCTTTACGCCACAGCCTCCTCGACGCTGCAAAGGCCGTCTTCCTCCTCATCACCTTCTTGGTCGGACGCAGGCTCGTCGTCCTCCGACTCGGCCTCGGCAAGGTGATTAGCCGTGAGATGCCAGCCGTTCAGGTCGTACACCAGGACCGCCTCTTCCACGACAAACTCACGCCCTCGCACCAGCACAACCATTCCGCGCCGGTCGCCGCATTGTCGCGTGCCGGCGTTCACCGCGACGCCGAGCGAATGGTAGCTGTAACGCTCTCCATGCCACTGCTCCGGCAAACAGAGCCGCCACGCGGTGCCATGGATCACATTGGTCCCGCCACCACTGGTCGTTCCCGACACGAAGTATTGGCGGTTCTCGTACCGGAACGTCTGCACGCTCGCCACGCCCTTGTTGGAGTTGGCCAGCTTGTCGGCGGCGTAGGTCGGACCCCAGACGTCATAAGGCAACGCGACACTTTGCATGCTGTCCTCGTAGCCGTCCAGAAAGAACGACCCGCGGGGTCCAGGCACGAAGCTAAGCCCTATCCGGCCATTCACTCTCCTGGATTGCGCGAACAACGTCCCGACGTTTTCGACGTGAACGGCATACGTCGAGCAAACGAACGCCTCGCGCACTTTCCAGTTGACCTTGCCGATAACGGGCCCCCCCTTGGCTTGCGCCCGGCACCCGGCTATGAAGTCTTCGAGATCCTGTGCACTGGGTTCGAGCCGCGTGGCGCGCAACTCATGGTAGCGGAATTGACCATGTCGAGTATCGCTACGGATATCGTTGACGGTCTGCGTCGCGGCTTCAACGCCGGCCTTGAACAGATCGATGACAGCAACTGGCGCTTCACCTAGATGCAACTGGGCCTCTTCGACCTCACCAGGCAACACCTCGTCGCCGCGGCGGTCGTTCCAGGTACCTCGTGCCATTTCGATCGGTTTGAATTCCGCCACCGCACCGAAGTCAAAACCAAATTGTGAGTTCATGAAAGCTCCGTCTGTCATGCTCGATATCGAGCGTTGAAAAGACGGCAACGGGCACCGTTAGGGTCAAGGATGCCTGACCTGAACGTGCTCAGCGCGCGATAGCCGGTGAGTCTTGCGGAAGGACCGGCGCCCCGCCGTCCGAAGACGGGCAGGGCGTCCGATTACTGCGCAGTTCTATGCATGAAACTCCAGCCGGAACTGATCACCGGCCTTTGCGCGCATCATCTCGCCGGCGGTGTCCATCCACCTGGTCATTACTGTGGTGCGGTGATCCATGTTGTTGGATATGCCACGTTCTCTTGCCTCGATTCTTGCCCCGAAATCGAATGCCATTGAGTCGCAGCTGGCCACGAACGGGAACATCTTGACTTTCTTCAGCGCGGCTCCTTTGACACCAAAGAGATGCAGCTTGGAGCCGGGAGGAATTTTCCCTTCGAGCCCCGCGAGAATCGCGAACAGTCCTTCTTCGGGATCGTTCAGATCTCTTCTGCACACGGAGCCGATCCCGATAAGCGCGGGCGGCGCGAGCCACGGCGATCCGGGCTCGCCCATGGACGCCCAGTAATTCCAAACCTCGAGCATCATTTCCAGACTAGCGACGTAGTCTTCTACTCGCCGCCCCTGTAACACAGGGACCGGTGGTCGAAGCATCATCTCGATCGTGCTCGCGTGCGTGTCTTTCGACAGTTGCTTCTGCCACTCGTACAGGATCTGCAGGGTGCCGAAGAGTAACGTCCCGGTCGCCCTTACACGCCAGTCGATCTCGGCTTGGTTGGCAGCGATTTCCGGTTCACAGCAAAGATCGGGCTGCGACCACCAGGCTGGATTCATTTGCGACGCGAACGAGATGAACTCCGTATACCGCCAAGGGAATATGGAAGCCATTCCCGCCTGCGGCCCCTTAGACTTCCACAACAGAAGTGCCGTGTAGCCAGCGCTGTCTAAAGAAAAATTTAAATCGTTAAGGACAGTGATATCCGGGATCTTAAACTTGCCGGTTTTCGCGTCGAAGAATGCGCTAGCGGAGACCATCGCCGCGTACCCTTGCTTGTGAGCATGCAGTGCCAGTTTTCCGCCCCGGTGAGGAATGCCGACCCGCATGACGAGTTCGTCCGGAAGGATGGCGTTCAACTGGTTGGCAGGCATTACGCCGACGGGACCAAGAATCTTGTCCATAAAGTTCATTGTTAGCTCCTCATGCCTTAGCAGGCGATATAAACCGAGGAGAGCTCACAGCCTTGGCTCTACGATCAACAGAGCGAAGGAAGATGCGTGCGCAGGACAAGCGACTGCTCGCGGCACCCAGAGGGGACCGCGAGCAACGTTTAGGTCGGAGAGAACATACTTTCAGATGACTGCGGCCAGCGCGCGGGCGGTCGCAAAGAGACGTTGCGCGCCTTCGCCGCGGCGGCCCATCCTGTCCACCATCATTTCCATTTCACGGATACTGGCGCTCGCCGCATCGCGACTCGTATCGCCACGACGGATGCCGTCCAACAGATCGATGACCTGATCCCACTTCGCAATCAGCGTGCTGGCGTCCTTCGCACGTGTCATGGCGGCGCCTTCAGCGTGCAGGCCGAACGTATCGTCAGCAGGCGAGAGCCACGCGATGACGGGCCCGTGGCACCCGGCACGCTTGAGTCGGTCGGGTTCGCACACGATCATGCTGCCGAAAGCACAGGCTGACGTGATCTGACGGGGGAGGACGGCCGAGACGGTATCGGCGCCGCTGGGATTGACGCCGGCGTGCAAGGCCGGTGATTCCATCAAAAAGTTCATGAGTTTGCTCCTGTTGCCTCGAAAGGCGTTTTAAAACAGGAGAGCAGGGTTGCTCGGCTAAAGACTGGTCTTGGCGAAGCTGCCCGGTGAGTTATGCGGTCGACTGCCACCAGGACCCACCTGCGGGGTCTGGAGGCATCGCACGAATACGCTTACTTACCAACGCTCGCGAGAAACTCAGAAACGCGCGAGCGACCGACGATGACAATGTCCGCTTCCGGCACGAGGTCATTGCTGTCAGCAACGCGGTAGAACAATTGTCCGTCCGGTGCTTTGATCGACGCGTAGTCGCCCTGATTCACGGCGGCAAATTCGAAGTCGAGCTTGCCATTGTCGGCGCGGGAGACGGCGTGAATCCGGCCGGTGCCTTCCGCCCGCTCGGCGGTACCGATAACTAGCCTTCCGTCACGGGTGTAAAGCAAGGGTTCCTGGTCCGTATCATCCGGGAGGTCGACCGGCGGTGCTGCCGGCAACAGACGGCGATACGATTCAGTGTCCACCAGCGCTACGACAAGTGCCTGCCGCCGGAGGCTTTCAAGGCAAGCTGCACGAGCGGCGAGGAAGTCGTTGCGGCCGACTGCCTTGGCGTCATCCGGAAGGAAAAGCCGGATAGCGCGGAAAGCTGAATCCTCGTCGACGACGGGGAAGGGAATCACTTTGTTGTTCATGAGAGATGCTCCGTATCAATGCCCGATGACAGGCGTTTAAAACCGGCCGCAACCCCCTCCGTGCAGTTTAGGGCGATCTGCAAAGGAAGAGCAAGGTGCTTCGGCGAACCGCTGGGCTCGCCGGAGCACGCCCAAGGCGTGTTCCTGTGGTTCGGTTGAACGACGTGTCCGGCCAACGACTACGGCTCGCTAGACGAACTGCCCGCCGTTGATGCCGTATTGCCAGATATAAGGCTCACCTTTCTCGTCGAACTGCTTACCCAGCGGGAAGCGATCGGTGTCCTGCACCTCTGAAAGGGATAGCTCATGCACAAAATGGCTACGCTGCAGGTTACCGTCGAGGCTGCTGCGATACGCGCTGAACATGCCCTTATCGTCGGGTGTGTCGACCAGGTTCTTCTCTTTCATGGTGCTCCTTTCTTGCCTGATGGCGATGGAAAAGGGGCAGGCGAATGGCACCTGGTTGAACCTGGTTCAACGACATGCACTCTGGCGGGAGTTCTGGCGGGCGCGAAATGTCTGGCGTGATGCAGACCCGGCCGCGATGTGAATGAAGGAATGACGTGCCGAGTGAACGGCTGAAAGCAATTCTAGCGAGCGTCGTTGTTCGCCGCAAGGGGTAAAGAAAGCGGGACTGGCAACCACCCCGGCACACGCCAGCCCCGTCGACCTCAGAAACAACCGTTAGGCGTTTGCCAAGGACGCGGTTGCCTCCAGTTCGGGCGCGCGCCTGACGCGGTGGACGACCTGGAGATACACACCCACGGCGAGAGCGAACCCGCCAGCGAGGAACATTGCGACAGCGAAGTTGTGGTAGCCCGGATATTCCTGCAGCAGACGCGGACAGCCGCCGATGCCGTCAAAGGCCAGCGACGAGCCGACAGCAGCTGAACCGGCCAAAGAAACAAATGAGCCTATCCGGCGCGCGGTTTTCCCCTTTCTTTTACTACCCTGGCTTTCGATCGTCATAAAGTCCTCTCTATAGGAAGGATGGTGGGTTGAGTGCGTTCCTTACACGCCGCGGCACTTTCCACCCGGATTACCAGGGCGCGGCCTCCCCGATTCCTAATTGTAGGCTGCGTACGAAAACAGCAAGTAGGGTGCCGCACACTCGACGTCGTAACGTGAGGCCTATAAAAAGAAAACCCCGGCGTCTCGCGACGACCGGGGTGGCGTTTTCACTTCATGAGGATGACTTTAGAACAAAGTCTCGGGGGCAAGCAAACGCTCTAGCAACGCTGGCTGATGGATAGTCGCGTGCGGGAAGCGCGTCGAAGCACCGCCGATGTAGTCGAGGTGGATCTCAGAACCGATCCACTTGCGACCCAAAGCCTCCGCCTTCTCCGCCGTCTGGAAAGAACCGCTGAACGGATCAAAGACGGTGTCGCCCGGCCGCGTGGTGAGCTTGATGAAGTGCTCAGGCAGGCCGGCAGGAAAACGTGCTGGATGCACCTTCCAGCCCTGCTCACGACAACCGCGCTGGTATGAGTCGTTGGATGACGTGTTGCTCATGCTCAGGAGGTTCCCCCCTATCGCTCCGCCATTGTCGACCGAAAATGCACCCTTTGCCATCTGATGACCGCTCGGCCTGTTGGCACCAGATTCGCCTCCCGCAGCCAGTCTTGATCGCATCGAATCGCTGTAAGGGACGAGTACTTCCCGATTGTCCGCATACGGCATTTCGTTGGGCGCCATCCAATAAATTTGTTCTAAACTGGATTTCAGGCGGACTCTTTTCACGGTCACCCACTGGGCCGGGGTGGGCAGCTTCGCGGTGTTGTACCATGCGTACCGCTGCGCCAGCTTCCAACCGAGATCGTCTTCAAGGCGAATCAGCAGGCGTTCCTGATAGAGCGAGAAAGTCGGCTCTCCGCTGTTCATGACGTCGCCCAGATTGATCACGATCGACCCATCCGTCTTCATCTTGCGTGGCCATGTCTCAGCAATGCGCATAAACCAATCGCAATACTCGCTGGCGGCTTTGTTCGAGTACTCCTTCTGGCGAAGAAGCGGATAGGGTGGCGAAGTAAATAGTAACTGGAGGCTGCGGTCGTCGATGTGTGCGACGGCTTCCTCCGCACGCCCTAACAAGGCGATACCGTCGGCTGTCGTAAAGATCGTGATCACGACGCCCGGCGCCGCGCGATGCAACGCTTCCTTTCCCTTGCCGGTCAGTTCCCAGGTTGCCTTCCCAGTCGGTACGACCAGGCCCATGGCTTTCGCATGTTGCTGGCTCCAGCGGACCGTACGCTCGAACGCGCTAAAAGTCTGCCCGCCGATGACTACCTTTTCGTTGCGGAGATCTTCGCTGACCGATAACTTCGTGGCCACAGCGTCGTAAAGGTCGCCGGTGCGTGCTTTGCCACCTTCGTTATCCAGGCAGTCGAGCAGGGGCAACACAAACTGTTGCTGTGTCGGCTTGCGAGGTGTTGTGCTTTTCATAATTAGGCTCCTTCAATGCCCGTGGGGCGAGATAAAAGGGGCCGGTCGTGATGACTCGGTTGAGGCGCTGCTCAACAGAGCGATCAAGGCTTGTGCAGCGGTGGTGGCACCGCCCCAGAGGGGCCGCGCCACGCTGCTTTGATTACTGAGATGCTGTCCCGAACTCGCGGGTCATTTTCTCTACCAGTTGCTGTCGCACTGCCGCGCGGCTCTCCGGATCCTGGATCGAGTCGAGCAGATCACGAGCAGCCTTCAGAACGACTTCGGCCGCGACGCCAGTGTGCCCACCGGACAGCGAGTCGTGAAGCTTGCGTCCAGCATCGCGGGGCTCGTCGGAACTGCTGACCACCTTGACCAACTCGCTGTAAAACGCGCCGACGCCTCCGAACTCGAATAGCCGGGTCTGGTCGCTGTGCCAGCAAGCCGCGGATTCGATCGCAACAAGGTTGTGGCCATCGTTGAACTCCACGGCGAGCGTGAAGAGGTCATACAGCGGTGCGTCGTTCTCGAGTTCCAGGTGGCCGTTCGCGTAGTGAGCCCAGCGACCATCGGCGACGCCCAATGCTTCTGCCAGCCAGCGGATCCAGACTGCGACATCTCCACGATCCTGCTCGGGTGGCAGAGCCTTCCCGAAAGACGATGCGTGCTCTTCGATTGACTCCGCGACCGCTTCCCAGGTGACATCGGACACTTCCGCCATCTCCTTGATCATGACGCTGAAAGGCTTGTCAGTGACCTCGCTACCCGGTTCGTACGGTCCGAAGAGGGCCTTCAGTACCGGCGTCAGCCTGGGCTCGCCCGTGAAGATGAGAAGGCCAGTCTTGTCGAAATAGGTGTTTGCCATCGAAAGCTCCTGTATATGACGGTAGCGCCCCCAAACGGGAGGTCTGTCCCGTCGGGTGGTGGCTACTGTCCAGCAGGGCTGAACGAATGCCGTTAATGAAAAGATGATGCCAGTGTCTGGCATTTGGAAAGGTCCCCTGGCCGATGGCGCGCAGGTTTCGGTGAAACGATGCCTCAACGAAACGTACGACCGGGACACTCTGTCGGGGGCGGGAGCCGCCGCATGGACGGACTCCCGGTGATTACATCTGATGGTGGCGCTGATAGTAAGCGGCTTGAGTAGCGTGCTCCCTCTCTTTCTTGGCCATGTGATGACCGATTGCACAGCCAGCAGCGGCGCCGAGAAGCGCATGGCGGCCCGCGAAGTGACCGACTACAGCGCCAGCAACAGCACCCTTGAGGCAGCCGGCAGCCTCGGCGTTCATCGTGGCGGTAGCGCACGTCATAGCGATCGCGGTAGCAAGCAGCGCGGATTTCAATTGGATCTTCTTCATGGCGAAACAACCTCCAGGGTTATGCCCAAAGATGGGCGGGAATGACCGGCAAGCGTTATGAGCTTGGGCAAGCTAAAGCTTGGCGAAGCACAGCTGGACCTTGTCAAACCTGGAGTGGGGTGCGTGAATCCTGGCGAATGGCTTGCACAGGTGCACCGCAAAGGCGGGATCAAAACTTTAAGAGTGCCGAGTGAACGGCTAAGGCGCATTTTATGCGTACCACAGCGGCTTACGCAAGGCTCTTTGGCATGCCGCTTGGGATCCGACCCGCGCGCTCACGCGCGCAGGTCTCTCTTTCTGTAACGTTGCTTGCTCTCAGTACCCGGCCAGAACTCGGCGCGTTACACCGCCGCGTCCAGACGCGCCATGTCGGCCGCGGTATGCGGGACACTCACGTAGTTCAGCCGCCGATAGAGCTCCTTGAGCGTCGTCTCATCCTCGGCGGGCACGCCGATCCAGGGAAACTTCACTCGCAGGAAGCGCCGGCGTGCAGTCGCCTGGTCAAGGTCACCGTAACGCACCCCGCCAAACACGGCGAGGTCGCCCGTGTAGAAACGGGAGAGCGCACCGACGCGTTGCTGCCCGTCGATCAAGAGCACCGACAACATCGTCGGTCCTTTCTTATCCCAGTCCATTTCTGTAGCGACGAAGTAGCCGGTTCCGAGGCCAAGAAAGACGCCCTCGACGAACGCGATCTGGCGCGCATCGTCCCACACCGGGTCACGTTGCCAGATCGGGATAGCAAAGTTGCCGAGGCGGCGCAGGGAAGGGTGTCCGTGATGCTCGGAAGCGCTTACGCCCAGGGCGTACTCGATGTCCGTCTCGTGCTCCGTACCTGAAAGCAATACACCCGGTAGCTGGGTATTCTTCGGGTTCATTGTCGGTTTCTCCTTTCGTGCCTTAAAAAGACGTTTTGAAAGGTGCGCGCCGTTAAGCCCGGATGAGGCAAATCTCATCGAGGCCGAATTGACGATAGATGGCGCTGGCGGACTCACGGGCTGAAAAGCTGGCTCTGAGGCGCAGATTGGTCCACGAACTATCACGGACTGCGCGGCCCATGCTGGGATGAAAAGAGTGCCGAGCGAACGGCCGGTCATAAGCGTAACTGAGATCGGGTCGTTACAGCAAGGCCCAGCGCTCTTAGTGGTTGCGCAGAAACCGCGGGAAATCCCGATCCTTGCTGCCGTGCAGAGGCGCTGGCTGGACACCGAAGAACTCACGGTTCACCCCAGTATTTTCAGCGGCCTTAAGCCAGTCTGGAATGTCTCCCTTGCCGACCCATTCGTTGCCTCGCGCAATCGCGGTAGACCAGCGCCTCGCAGGCTTCTGAGAACGCTTTGAGGGTGATGCCAAATTCTTCCATGCGTCGCCGGATCCATCGAATCAGGCGTTCTCGTGCTTCGTCGTCGTAGTGCTGTTTATTCGTTTTGGATCATGTGAACGGGCGGAGTCCTAGACACCCACCAGCGGTGCCTCATAAGCGTTCGCATCCGCGTCTGGGTCATTGGAGTCAATGATAGTGCACACGGCGTGGATTACCGCGTCAACATTCGTCCGCAGGAGCCGCGCCCGGACGGCAGCGTAGTCGCTTGCCACGTCTGACTCTCGATCATGCGTGGGGCGGGCAGGAATGGGATGTTCGCCAATGGTCACGTACACAGCGAACGGGCTGTCGTGACGGACACCGTCTGCTAGTGCGTCGCTATTGATCAGCCGGCCGTTGCGGTGCGTGCAGAAGCATCTGCCCTCAAAGGCGGCGTCCTGCGCCGCATCTTCCCAAGTAAGCGGTGGGAACTCGATGGCTAACGAGAGAGGGTCTTCCATGCTGCTCCTAGGCCGCGAGCGATACCGGCGCGGCGCACTGCTGACCAGCCTCGCGGGCCTCTTCGTTCGTACGCTTGAACGCCCGGCTCACCTTGAAGCTGGGTGCGCGTTCCAGTTGGTCTTCGTAAAGCTGGAGAAGAGCGCCGAGCGGGCGCCATAGCGATTCCTCCGTCGCCTGCCAGCGGCCGGTCGCACGTCCCATCAGTTGGGCCTTAAGGATCGAGTCCTGTGCAGCCGAAAGGACGCGCTCCGCATCCACTCCATGGCCGTCGCCGGCGAGGAAGTTGGATATCTTGAGGACCTTCGCAAGCACGATCAAGTGGTAGATCGTTGAGTCCCCGGTACGCAGCGCGCTCAGGCAAAGGTGACACTCGAGCAGTTCCTGGTCACGAGTCGCGCGCGGGAATGGCAGCAAATCGGTCTTGCTCACGGGCGAGTGATGTCGCTTTTTCATGTATTGGTATCTGTGTTGGTCCACATTTCAGACCCGACATTCGGGATTACGGCACAAGTCGGGCAGAGTTTAATTCTCTGCAAAACGACATACGCAACGCTTCGTTACAAGGGGCGGCGTGCTGAAGCAGCGTTGCCGGGAATCACGTTACATCCGGGCAAAAAAAAAGCCACCTCACGAACTGGTGAGGTGGCGGGAAAGTTCCGTGCGGGGTGCTCCGACGACAAGGGCAGTACGGTTAGCTTTCTTCAGCTTTCGGCATGGATTCGAGAATCGCACGCACGCGACGCAGTTGAACGACGAGGCCGTTGTGAGAATCGCGGTAGGCGACGCGACCCGGCGTGAACTTGCCAGACCAGACCAGGCCTTCTTCCCGTGCCAGTTCACGCATATGCGTTTTACTCGCCGGGAGTTGGTGCTTGCTCAGGAACTCGCCATAGTTGCGCTCCACGGCCAGCAGAAAGGCAATGTCACGCGTTGCCACCCGAAGTTTCTCTTCCGCCCGTCTGCGCGCAGAGAGGTGGTAGCGGCAGACGAGTGTGACCAGGCCGCTGGCGAGACTTAATGCGCCAGTAACCAGCGCAGTCTGGACGCCCGGGTCGTGCAGTTCAATTCCGATGATGTTCATCATGCTCTCCTTGGTAGTGCCGTAGCGGCGGTGAAAAAGGAGGCGGACGCGTGTGCCCTGCAACGCGTTTGCGTTGCGAGATCCACAGCAGTGTGTCTGTTGCGACCGCGGCGAGCCCGTGAGAGGGCTGCCGCGTCGCGATGGTTAATGCATCTTCATGCGGCCGGTGGCGAGCTTCGCGTGCGCTCGGGCGGCGGCAAGGTGCTTCGAGCGGGAGTACGCCAGCGTGCGCAACTGCTCCTTGCGCTCTTCCGAGAATTCCTCGCGAGCGATCGCGCAGATCTTGTAGTCCGTAAACTGATACGGCCGCCCGAAAGCTTCGATACTTGCCTGATTGACGATTACCGCCCACGACGACTCGCACAGGTCGGCCATGTCCGAATGCAGTCTGGACAATGCGTCGTGCTCGCTGTGCGAGAGCCCGGGCATGATCTGACGCAGGATCTTTGCTGCCTCGCTGTCGGTAAGAGCGGAGAAGACCGACGGGCGAATGTTGTACTTCGGCAGGCGAACCCGCTGTCCATATCCGTCCAACGTCGAAGTCCAGTTCTGCTCGGTGCGGACGTGCTCCAAAGCGTGAGTTACTGCGTTCATGTTCATCTCCTTCATGCCTGATAGGCGTTGACAAAAAAGGGAGATGGCAAGCGTTTGGACTGGCTCCGCCAGTGCAAACAGCGCGAGTCGATGATGCCCGGAAGCCCGCGCACGCGGGATTCCGGGACCCGTTCCTGGAACGGCAGTTTTCGCTATGGTTGGGCCACGACCGCTAAAGTATCCTGACTTTGTTTTGCGCATTCTTCCGCGCGCGACATTCGGGTCCAACACTTGCGTGAGCCGTACCAGTCCGCCGCCGCAGCACGGTCAGCCTCGTCTTCAAGGTCAAAGCAGATCTGCTGGCAGGCACATGCACCGAGTCTGATCCACGGATCCACGATATAGCGCTCGTCCACCAGCGCGAAATCGTGTCCTCCTGGATGCAGCTGGTCCCGAACCACACGACAGTTCCTGTTCCGCTCGTTCGGAAAGCCGAATATCTTGACCCGGTCTCCGAGATCACGCAGGACGTGCATCGCGTAGTTCGTGCAGACCGTGGCGGAAGTTCCGTCCGGAAACACTGAATTCATGTCCGGCATGGCGTCACCAAGCTGCATATACATGGTGTCGGCCACGTCTATCGGATACCGGACTCCTTCCGCCGCTTCCATCATGATGCCAAGCGCGTCGTCACTTCCAAAATGTGCCTCGACATAGGTCTTCATCGCCGTACCGGGTTCCATCAAGAACACCCGTATACGTCTGGGATGACCGCGCCGGCATTGAGGATGAAAAGCTTGGAATCGCGGTACTCGTCAGGCGGACGACGGAAATTGATCTCGATGTCGGCGACACATCCATCGATCGGCTCGGCGGGGAACATCTCATGGTTCTTGAGATGGCGCTCGAGCTCACGTGCTTTCTTCCGATCACAGAAAATCGCGACGTGATGAACGGCGGTGTGCATGCTACGGTACTGCATGCCGTACAAACGGGTGCGTGAGTTCATGGATTTTCTCCTTCGTGCCAAAAGGTTGGCGTTGTAAAGAAGGAGATGGCGCGAACCAACCTGGCTGAAAGAGATCGCTCAGCGAGGCGATTCTGAACGGATGGTGAAGCAGATCTGCCTGGACGGCGGCAGGCTGTCTATGAGTCATTCCCGGTAGTGGGCGATGCGATTATATGCATACGCATCGCCACCAGGCAAGCGGCGCGCTACGTTAGAAGTTCACTTTTTATCTGCCACGTGTCTCATCCTGCAGGATGTCAGGCAAGCTGTGCAGCAGCCAATAGGCCGTAAGGCCGAGGCCAACCAGTGCGGCCGCGAGGATAGCGAGAAGCTGGGATACCTCAGACATTCGCGCTGGCTCGCTTGGCAGGTAGAGCGAAATCAGACACGCAATCACGGCGTTCGCCAGCGACCAGTTCAGGATCGTCGACGCTTTCGCGACGGACAGAAACCCTAGCCACGCAGCGAGTGCCAAAGCCGCGGCGGCAAGAATAATCGGCGACATCATGCTTTCTCCATGTTGGTGGTTAGTCCGCTCACACGAACTCCACGGTGCAAGGGACCTTAGACGAATGGTCCAGTGTTTCCCTCGCTCGATCTCATCGATGAGATCCCAGTGCTCGATCTCTGAGGTAACTGGCCGCGACGCCGTCGATCAATACATCGCACTTGCCTTCGGCGGCGCGATCACAACGGACACGGGCAGTGTAGGGGGGCTTTGAATCGCCGCGTTGCTCCTCTTGAACATCGCCGTCCCGGGTATCTAATGTACCGTCCCATTGTCGAGGGTCGGGCGTCGCATGCAAGTCGCCCGAACGAATGGCGAAGAAAATGATGGTTTTTTCGCTGACACTTTGAGCAGGGCGCTAGGCAAAATGGCCGTGCATTGTGACACCCCGTTGCCTTGCTTTTTCAGCCGCTGGCTATTAGCCAAGCGGCTTTTTTTTCTCTCGATCTGTCGCAACGAACGAGTTCCAGACTCCTTATCGGGTCAACAACTTCCACTCGGGCAATAGCTGCTGAAACTACCAGACGATCCGCTTCTACCATCGGAACTTCAACTGGTGCTGCTGTAAGTCGGGAACCCCAGAAATTTTGAGTGCACCACGTCTATTACGCCAGAACGGGTCAACCTGGTCATTCGAACGAATCCCGGGTTTGGCATGTCGGCAGGGCCTCGCGCGACTTGGCGTTCGCGCTTCGCCCGGATGCTCAAGCGCATGGCTCTGTTGTGCAATCTGTCGCACTGGGCGACAAGGCAATCGCGCACTCGCTTAAGAATCAATGATTTGGAAGTGGGTTGCTATGCAAGCGTTGGACGAAATGGCATAGCATGGGGGGTCGCGCCCGCCGAAAAGCGCGACCAAAGTACCTGGCTTTAGAACCATTCGCCGTCGGTCCTTGCGAGAAGATTGTCCGGTCACGCAATGACTCAAACCCAGCTTTGCGCGAGTCGGCTCCCTCGGGAGCAAAAGCACAAGCAAGTAAGAAGGATCGATGCCATGACGAAGACCAGAACACGCGCTGCTATCGGCGCGTTAGCGCTGATGCTGTGGGTAGGCGTAGCTGCTGCACAGACACCCGGGGCGAGTTGCACTTCGTTTGGAACGGTACAGCCGTACGAGACCAACGGCGTTCTGGTCTGCTCGAAAAGTGGGCACTGGACGACATTGCTCGCCGCCACCCCGCCAAGTTCATTCGGTCAGAATTCGGAGATAGTATCGACCGCTGGTGAACGTCTGGCAAACGGGATCAAGATCATCATCAACGGTGTCCGCACCGAGGTCCAGAACATCCTGAACTGAAGATGAAAACCGGGTGCGGCGAGGGGCGTTTTCGATCATCGAGGTTGGTTACAGCGCGTGATACTGCACTTATAGCTATCTGAGGGAAGCGCGTAACTGGCAGCCCTCGGGGTTCTGACAGCAGGATCCCTGGCGCCGAGACAGGTAGACCCAATGTTGTTTTTGAAATGGATGGGTGGCGGTTGACTACTAAAGATCTAAAACCTCGAAAGGAAAGGTTAATGGAACAGCGACCAGGCAACGCGTCGAGCAAGCGGAGCGACGGCGATGAAACGGTAGTGCGTCGCCGTCGGAGCAGACGCTCGGAATCGGGAGACATTCGGCTGGCGTTGCGATGGTACTTCCTTGGCCAGGGCAAGGGCGCGCGTATCGCCGCCTGCGCGTGCCACATCTCACTCCTCACGCTATTGGGCACGGTCCTGTTGACGGTCCTGACGATGGGGTCCGTGGTGCTGGGGACAGTCTTCTCGATCCATGCTGACTCGCCGATCGCCCGGCGTCTGGCCACGACCGCGTTGAATGACACGACTGCGCTGCAATTTGTGTCCACAGTCGACGCATTGTTGCGCGGCGGCTTTGCGTCCGACGTAGTGATCGCGCTGACGCTGTCCGTGTGTTTTGAGTTTTACTGGACAGTGCGCCGTGCACCGCGCATCATGCCCCCCGCCGAATTTGTCGACTACCCGGCCCGGAAAGGTGTACCCGCAGCCTGAGCGCCAACCGTCGCGTGGCGCGCAAGAGCGCGCTGCGCGACATACCTCACCATCGCGAGCCAGCCCCTTTCTCACGATGGCTGTCGATGGCCTTCACGTCGCTGCCATGCGAGCTGCGTTGCTGGTCGTGGCGCGGTTCGATACCGTCCAGTGCCTGTTCTGCCGTCATGTTCTCGGGGGACGCCCTGGTCGTGACGGCTCGAAGAACGCCACCTGCCACTGCAACCACCAGCACAAACCCCGCGATGAGCATCCAGGCCTCGAGTTTCCACGGACGGGCTTCGCGCGGCCGAAGCCATCTTGACAGGATGTTTGTGCGCGGCCGCGGTTCAGTAGCCCGCGCGTCATCCACGGAAGGGCTTACGCTCTGTTCATCCCGCGAGCGGACCCAGTCAAGCAACGCGTTGATGCCCTGCGTCCATTCATGCAATTCAAAGTCGTGAATCGGCGCAAGATCGCGGGCCGCGCGCTCGCACATCCTGTGCGCGCCAAGTGCCTTCAATCGCACCCGACGCGGCATGTTTTCGCGTGTGGCGAGGTTCTGCACGAGTTCCGGAAAAGATCTTCCCCACGCGCCGTGGTCGCGTAGAACCTCTTCCGCCTGTGCGGTTCCCTGAATAATGTGATCGCGGATTGATGCCATTTGCTCGCTCAAAGGATTAACACTAACCACAGTGTGTCATCGAGAGGAGCGAGTGCAAGGTGCGGTCGGCGGCGTGCGGGTTGCGGATACAACGGCGCCGGCCTGAGGGGGCTAAATGCGTGGGCAAGTCAGACCAGCGTGAGCCAGAATACGGGGCGAGAGCCTGGCTGGCGACTGTAAAAGCGCATCTCCGCCTTGAGCCAGTCGGCGTTGTTCGACGCGACGGTGAAGAATCGCTCGTCATCAGCGAGCCGCGTGAGCAAGTCGCGGAACTGCCCCTCGATGAGATTTTTCGGGTTGAGAAGTTTGAAATGTCCGCCGCGCGGCACGGTGTCGACAATGGTGATCCCCTCGGCCTGTTCCTTGACATCGGGAGGCTCGATATCCTTACCCGGCAACATCCCGAGCACAACCTCAACACCTGAATCAGCGTCTCCCGTTACTACAACGACGCGCCCCTCGCGTAGTGCAATACGCGCGATAAGTGCCCAGAAAGCGAGGCTAAGCCAGGAGAAGAGCGAGAACCGTCCCGCCTTTCGCCCAAGGCCGCGGCGCGTGACGTCGTTCTTGGACACACTCTTGTCGGAGGTCTGGAAGCGGAATCCGAATGCCATTAGGGTTGTCCTTCGACTGTATGTTGGCGGGATGGAGTTGATCAGCCAGTGGGCTGCTAATGTATCCACTGCAAAGCGAGGTGGAACGTAATCCACAGGGCGATTCCGGAAATGGCCCACCGCATCAGGCGGAAGATGGTGTAGATCACGCCGGTACGCGATCTACGGCCGTAGTAGTAATGGTGGTGATGCTGCTCACGGTGATGCGGGTCACGCTGATATTGCCCACGGCGACGACGACTCATGCACGCACTCTCGCAGAAACAATGCGCCCGGCCGGTTGGCCGAAGCAAGTCAGAGGAAATTCGCCACAGGCGAATGGCATCCACCGATTTTGGCGTGGAAAGGCGGCTCCGATGAATCGAATAACGGCCTCTAATGTCGAGGTTTTGAGCCGGCACCGGGCGACTCTACGTCCAGCCAAAGTATATTCACCGTCCAGACCTTGGCTGAGCCGGCAAGCTGAGTGGAAGGAAGGCCGGGGAGATGATTTATCAGCTCCCCGGCGACTATCTATTACGGTTTTGCGTGGCGGTTTCTCGGAATCGGCATACCAGCGGCTCTGAATTCCACCGGTAATCTTTCGTGTAAATCAGGCGAATCAATTCGCATTACTTCTGCAATCCAACGGCGAACGAAATTACTCAAATACGCTTTAGCATTTTTGCTGTGGCACTCGCGTCGAAATGGTTCAAAAGTTGAATACTGGGTACTAGCCCGGCGCTCGATCAGTTCGGCAAAAAATTCCGATTTCAGGGTACAGGAAAATGCAGACCAGCCATCCGTCCCCGAAAAGAACCTGCTCATTTCTATGTCAATAAGGGCGAGTATTTCCCGGCAGTCCATTTTCGTCAAAGCAAGAAATTCGCTACTGCTCTTTGCCGGAACAATGCCGTCGTGCTCGAAAAAGCTTACTTGTTCCATTGATGTCACTCCCTCATGATGCCGCGATGCGGCGTGGAAAAGAGGGAGGCGGAATGGCCTTTGGAAAGGGCAAATACGCCTTTCCAAAGAACTTGACGGACGCGTTGGTTACAGAATTTCCACCCAATGGACCTGGGCGGCTGCAACTCGAGCCTGGAATTTGATCGACGGGGTCCCGGAGGTCGTCGGTGTACTGCGGTAAGAAAACCTGCCGATTGAACGGCTTACGAGATTTTAAGCCACTTGCAATTGGTGAGGCAAGGAGCAACAAACAACTAATTTCTGCTCCTACCTCGAACAGAAAAGTTTGACAAGCGAGTGTGTCGAAAAAGCAACCGCCGAGTGATAGCTGTCACACTATTTTAGTGCAGTCTCTCAGTCGACCGATTTTCTACGCGCGCCACACGACGGTGCATTCGGCAATACATACCGAAAGGTTACACTCCCCGTAGCAGATAGAAAATTTCGGGGCAAAGATTCATGACTGGAAAGGGAAAATCACGTTCAAACATCTGACAATTAAACAGCATCCTTAGCTTTCATTTCCCGTTACAGATACTCATGTCGCAAGATGGACAGACCCGTGCTCGGCAACGACTTCCAAAACTTTAGAAACCGCAAACGTTTGTGCAAAAAAAAACGCCTGATTCTTGGTTAAGCATGTAATTGCGAGAAAGGGTAAATTTCGTGGTTGCAGGAAAGCAGTAATGGCGAGGGAATACTGACGAATATAAGTCGCGTAAAAGAGAAGGCCAAAAAATGCAGGCAGAAACGGGGAACACGGGCGAGGCTCAACTCGCCATAAAGCGGTTGGTCGAGGCTCATGCACCGCTTGTCAAAGAAATTGCGATGCAGATTTGCGTGAAGCTACCGCCGAGTATCGACATTGGTGATCTGAGTCAGCAGGGAATGGTAGGGCTTTTCCTGGCAGCCCGCGATTACAAGGCGGACCTTGGTGCTTCGTTCACCACGTATGCCAAAAAGAGAATCCGCGGCGAAATCCAGGAATTCCTGCGTAAGAACGACTGGCTCTCGCGCACCTCGCGCAGTGAGGTCAAAGCGGTCGACGACACGATCACGAGAGCCCAGCAGGAACTGGGGCGCCCGGTCCGCACCGCCGAACTTGCGGAGCGGATGGACGTGCCGTTACGACAGATGCAGTCCCTACTTGCTGACGTCCGCGGGACGCAGCTTCTCTATTTCGCCGACATCAGCCCCGAGGATGGTGGCGCAAGCGCGATGGAGCAGGCGATGGGGCCAACGGCAGACACGCTTGAGGTCGTTGAGAAGCAAGAGACGCTCGCTCGAATGATGAAACTCCTTCGTCGCTTGCCCGTGCGCGAGCAGAAACTTCTGCAGTATTACTACGTCCATGAGAAGAAGCTCGAGGACATCGCTGGCGAGTTTGGTGTTACCGAGAGTCGCATCTGCCAGCTCCATACCCAAGCCGTTGACAAACTGCGGGGTTGGCTGCGGGTGTGTGATGTCCCTTTCGCGGCAACCTGAGGCTTTCTGATGCGTCATGTGCCGGACGTTTTACTTACACGGTGAGTTGCCGTGTATCCACGCAAATATGCGAACCCCTGCATTGCACTCCCTGCTGGCTCCCAACCGGCGGGGCGGCCAGAATAGACTAAGCGCCATAAGAAGCACAGTCGGCTCGTATTTCCTCACTGCTTCGTCGTACGTACCTTCCTCGGAGACCCCGTTGACAGACGACGGCCGGCCGTGTCATGGCGACATCGAAACCCAGTGAGTAAGAAGCAACGGCGCCACCGGCATGGACCCGTGCACACGCGAGCTCACGGTTCCATCTCCTGATCGCTAACGACTGTGCTTTCGCTACAGCTGCAGACAGTGTGGCCCGCCGGGCAGTGAAGATCGCGGCACGGGCTTCTGCGGGAAGTGCTTGAGGCCGCAGTGCCCAGCTCATAAACGGCCACGCAGCGGCTAAGTTCCTTCCGGGGCGTCGATGCGCGAGGTGTACCGTCCGGCCCATAGCAAGTCGGAGCCGCGAGCAGGATGGCGATTCGCTCGAAGGTCTGGTTTCTGGGCCTGGCCGAAGAACCAGGTACTGTGTGGCCTGATGTTACGAAAAACGCACCGCGCCTGAGGGTCTACTACGAGCGCGGGACGCCGATGCCCGCGAAGACCACCGCTCCCAACGCAACGAAGACGCTGTAGCGTGCAGGCGCGACATAGCCTGGAAACGCGGATAGGCTGGAAACGCGGATAGCAGGCCTGTGAGACACTGGACGACCGGCAGGCGCATCTGACTACGTCCTGAACGGTCGTTGGGCGGACTCAAAGCACCTGTCGAGGGAAGAAGCGGGATCGCCAGTGCGGGCGGCGCGGGCACGTGAAGATTTGGATTGCTAAAAGACGGCTATCGTTTTAAAAGGTGGGAAGCTCTATTGGGTCCAGATTCGTGCTGGTGTGGAGTCTTTTGTGAGATGCTCGGCATAAGAGCACGCCAGGGACCGCCAAATGACCAGCAACTCTTCAGGTCGGCCGCAAGTCACTTTTTTACTCTGCTCTCAACGAAGGGCGTGTCGTCCTTTGACGGGCTCAGCTTGCGGGTAATCGCGGAAAGCAAGAGGACGTTGGCGTCGTGAGCCGTCAATTTCCCCTGTTGAACGCGTTCGAACAAATACAGAGCTTCAACCTCAACAACGTCGATGCATTGTCTAATCACCTCGCGTTTGTTCATTCCACACCGCCGCGTAAATGACGAGTCGGACTAGTGAATTCACTCATTTTGGTTTCGTCCCACGCGATATTCTGAAACACGAATACACATCCGAAACATCGGTTCCACACGTTATTCTGAAAGGCCTAAAAGACAAAAACGAAAGGCAGGCGGACCTGACACATCAGCCTGCCTCGCGGCCGCCGCCTGCGCGGCTAGCTTTCGACGCGTTACTTCTTCGCGGCCTTTGCCGCCGGCGCGTTCACTTGGTCCTTTAGTGCCTTGCCGGGGGTGAACTTCACGGTCGTTGCCGCTGCAATCTTGATCTCCGCGCCGGTCTGCGGATTGCGTCCGATGCGTGCGGCTCGCTTGCCCGTGCCGAACGAGCCGAAGCCGATCAGTTGAACCGTCTCGCCCTTCGCGATCGTGGTGCCGATGGCCTTCAACGTGGCATTGAGCATGTCGGCAGCAGCCGTTTTACTCGAGCCGGTTTCCGTCGCGACTGCGTCGATGAGTTCCTGTTTGTTCATTAAAACCTCTGGTTGGTTGAAGTAGCTACTGGGTACTGCAGGTTGATGACCAACTGGCACCGGACAATCGAAGCCCGTGATACCAGCACGACGACAAGCTATGCACAGCAAATGTGGATAACCATGTAGACAACCACCCTTAAGACGTTGAAAACAAAGCACACGCGTCGGGCAGATCAAAATGTTGGCACGGAACCGCGTGACGACCGACCGAGTTGGGCACCACACGGGACGAGGTTAGACGTTGCGAAGGCGAGTGCAAGTCTGATCGGCGCCGGGGTCATTCGTTGTCGGCTGGGGCCGTGGGCGGCCCCGCGACACCCACGAGCCCGCAAGCCTCCCGCTCCGATAGCGCAATCCGAATCGGGTTCTGCTCCGAAAGCTGCTCTGCGACCAGGAATCCAGCAAAACGCTGCGGTGTGCCGGCGAGCTTGCGCTTCATCTCGTAAATGAGCGCGTCGCGCCTTTGGGGTGCCAGGCGATCAAGTTTTCCCTGCAGACAAAGTTGCGCTTCATCCGCCACAACCGTGAGGTTCTGGTCATATCGGGGGTTCCTCGCCATCGTGTCCCATAACCGCATAAGCGCGCCTGCATAAGCGGTTGCTGCCGCTGACACATCGTTGCCACGACCGTAGACACGTGCGATGTAATGCCCAATATCTTCGTTGTCAGCGCCCACCTGTGCCGATACTGACCCGGCCATAGCGAGGCCGGCGGCTACCGCGATACGCCGCAGGGTCTTCGTCACAGTGCGCCTCGCATCCCAGGAGATGGGTTGTCCGGCGGAAGGATCTGTTGCACGAAGCGACGGAACGCGCTATCGATAGTCGACGAGCTTGGGGTCTCAGTCACACGCGCAGCAACGTCATCTGCGCATGTGGTCGGCTCATCGAGCGCAGTACGTAGCCGTGATTCGGCACGTAGCAGCGTTTCGTCCGCGTCGGCAAGGAACTGGACGCAGACTGGCACACGGGCTGCATTGCCGTCGTCGACGACAAAGGCGTGCTGAAACGTGATTTGATGGGTTGATTTGGCGAAGGCGCCTGCAGCTTCCGCCAACATCACCGACGAGCGCTGAAGGCCTTCTGGCAGCGGCTCATAGGCGCCGTCATCGACGGGGAAAGTCCACTGCCCATCCTTAGTCCGGGGCGCGATTCCGGCGAGACGCGCGGAGACGCGGCGCACGGCCGCCCGAGTTTCTGCAATGACGAGCAGGTGAGCAACGCCCCAGCGGGGCATCGCGTTCACGTCGGTGCGGGTGAGCGGAACTCGGAATACACAAAGGCCGAGCGCGACGCGATCAACCGTGCCGATATCACTGATTGCTTCGATAAATTGTTCGACTACGTTTTGCAACAAGGAAAAACCTCGACAAGTAAGGGATTCTGCGTAGGAACGCTTAGGCCGCAGCGATCGGATTCTGAACGGCAGATACCATCCTCAGCAAACTAACGTCGACAACCAGATCCTGCATCCCCGGTGCGAAAAATCGTAGCTTGTTTCCCAACAGGTGGCCAAGCGGAGGCGCGTTATTCGCGCGCATGGCCTGGACGAAAACGTAGCTGAATTCCACGACGGCCTCGGGAGACACCCACCCGATTGAGAGTAGGCCGTCGTCGTGTGCCACAGCCGTGATCTGGCGCTGATAAACGAGGTCGCTCATAGGCAAACCAATGTCGCGACTGAGGAGCGCGCGGGCGTGGCTCAGCACTCGGTAGACCATGGTCTTCGTGTTCCGCTCTTCATCATCCTGGCCAATCGTAAATTGCATAGTTGACTCCGATACATCGTTGATATGTTGCCGCGTTCCGTTGACACTGGCGTCTGCTGACTCCGACTAGCGTCCAGCAAGCGATCGGCTCATGCCGCGTGTGCTACCGCGATAGCGGCCGGCGAACTGAATACGAACTGCCTGTTGCTTTCGATGGCGCGACGCTCGAGCATCCCGCCGCGGACAGCGTACTCGGCGTCGGCGTAGAAAAACGGTGTTGCAGTGTCAGGATGGAGCACCAGCCACGCATGGGGCAGCCCGGCTAGCGCGCGGGCTAACAGTTTTCGCGCGCCGATCGTGCTCATACGGCTGCTCGTCCGTTTCCAGTTCGAGCCGGTGATCGGTTCGCTCCTGCAAGCGGTGAGCGCGGCGATACGGCCCACGCGCAGCACGCTCGCCCCTTCTGGAATCGCCCTGGTCAGTTCCCATTGGGCAACGTGGAAAGCCGTGGTAAGGCACATCGCCATGGCCTGATTCCAGATCTGTTCCGGGCCGTCGACGTCGGTAACACGCAGGCCTCGACGCAGCGAGTTGCGAGCACTTTCGTAGCGCGGCGCGGGCAACGCGCACGGGACCTCTCCGCTCCCACCGGAAATTCCCGGCCGGCAGTATTCGATGCACTGCCAGTACGCTGCGACACGCTCGATGAGGGCGCGCGCCGCGCGGCGAATATCGTTCGGGTTGTCGGCCGAAGCGGGCGCAATCTGGGCGCGCAGGGTCAGAGACGGCAGGCGCGCCAACGCCCCGGAAAGCGCGTGGGCGGCAAGGGTATGCGGTGCCGGAAATAAGAGATTCGGATCCAGTGTCGACGACATGCTATTCCGGGTATTGGGTGATAAGAGGGCACGGGGTCCTGGGCGGATCCCACCGCGCACCGGCTCACACCTAACTATCGGACGGAATCGGCGACAATTTAGGATAAAAGTGCATTTAGACGCGAAAGAATTCCGCGCACGGCACCTGCTGCGCCCGCGCGGTGGTTATTGCTGAGGGTCGTCTGCTTCGTTGAGGCGCGCGAGCTCGCGCGCACAGGCGCGCTCGAAGGTTGCCGGATCAGCGTCACGCGTCGATAGTCCGACCAGAATGGCAACGTGGCTGCTGAACGCCAGATCGTCACTCGGCGCGAGATGGAGGGACACTGAGTCGGGAATGCCTCTCAAGGTGTTCTCGCCCAGGTAGAGAGCCAGGCTAGCCGCGGACGCATCCGCGCCGAGAATCGTAAGCGCTTCCTGGATGGCCTCAACAGGGAGACTCGACGCCTCCCATGTTGGCGGAATAACGCGCAAACTCATCGCATTGTTCACGGCCACCTCAAAACCGTCGGGGTCTGCACCGGCGATGTAAAGGCCGATTGCATGGGCAGCGAGGGCCTCGGCCAGGTCAAACCGCGAGGTCGCGATGTGGACGCGCAGCGCGGTCTGATCCCCTATCGCGGCGAGCCCGGCTGAAACATGCAGGCGGCCGGCTGCGATCCGGGTCAGCACTGTAGCGGCGTTGTCCGCCATTTTTTCGAGAAGCGGCACTGAACCGCGAGCGTATCCTGGAGGCATTAACAAACTCAGTGCATGGACCGGTGTGCAAGCGCAACCATATCCGCCTCTGTCATCGCCTCGATCTCTTCCCGCGTGTCGCACTCGACGCAGTAACCAAAGACCGTACCATTCTCGTCGCGCGGAAACAGGCGCATGAAGTGGTGGTTCACGCACTGGCAATCGGGCGCGCCGCACCCACCATCGGGCGGGCTAAGATAATTCTTTCCGCCCACAGGGATCTGGGCGCCCGTGTCGATCATTCCGTCTTCCGGGACATTGTCATACTGGATAGTTTGTGCGCGTGCAACCATGGTTTCCTTGGGTCTATTGGTTAAAAACAGCACCTTGTTCGAAAATCTGGGCAATCCTTCCGCCGCCCCAGACGGCGGCGACACTACACTAACTCGCTGCGTTAGCCATGGCGCCGGGTCGGTCGTGATACGCAACCGCTGCGAACGAACCTGCATCGACGTGCAGCAACTGATCGAAGGGCAAAAAAACTGCGATATCGCCCGTAGAGCCTACGTAGCAGGGGTACTCCTGCCCGACAAAGGCTATCGGCAACAGGCTCACGCTCTCGACGGCGGCCAGATCCGGCCAGAAGGTCCGCAGCATCCGGACGCGCGAGGGCACGGCGTTGCCGTAAGGGTAGCCTTCGGCACGCGAATTAAGTGCTGGACTTGCATAAGGGCTGAAGCGTGTAAGCAAATGAGGTCCCCGATGGGTTAGTTGTCGGATCGATTTTTTTCTCGACGGACGTCTGCGCTGCGCACCTTCCAGACAGGGTAGATAACGAGCGCGCCGACCGCGAGAACTACAAGCAGCATACGGCCCTCCGACCACCCGCCGAACCAGGCATCGAAGAAGGAGGGCGTGCCGGTAACCTTCCACAGGAAAGCTAGGGCGAGCGCGACGAGCGCCAGCGAGGCGATGAAGAGAACGACAGCCCGCACGAAACGCAGGATCACCAGCGCGTCTTCATTGAGTTTAAAGGTGAACGGCATTTCGAATCCTTTGGGGCCATCTGCCCCGGAGTGAATAGACTATCACGCTGCATTTCCGACGCCAGCGAGCAGCGGGTTAAGGCAGAACCCATCGAATCCCCGGAACATCTCCGCGGACGTCCGTGCATACTCGAGAATCAGTTCGAACATCAACCAGCGGCGACCCAAACGCTCAGCGGCCAAACCCGTTTTACCAGATCCTGACCACAGATCGAGGACGAGATCACCCGGCTCGCTGAGATACCGGATCAGGAAGTCCGGCAGGCGCGTTGGCATCATCGCCCCGTGTGCGGGGAGCCCTAGCGCATCCGCATGCCGGCGCACGGCTAGCGTATCTGCACAGCGGTGCCCAATGTCGAGAACGTTGCGCGGGATCTTACCCTCGGTTTCAACGCGATACGATCCCTCGCGCAACCTGTATGCGCCGTCCCCGTAACATGTTGTCCGCGCCTCGCCGCCGGCCGCCATCAGGGCCTTGTGGCGACGGCTATGCACTTCGAGCACGCGCCGGTTGTCCGCTTTACAACGACTCGGGTCATTCGTAAAAACATAAACGACTTCATATGCGGTATTAAGCTGAAAGCGCTTGATTGAGGCCCACTGAACCGGGCCCGGTGGTTTGCTCTTATTTAGCCAGATGATTTCATCGAGCTTGTACAGCCCCAACTTGTCGTGCAGGGCGATCACAACTCGTTCGCGGTACAGCGAGCGCGTAGGACTGCCAGGTTCAAAGACGTCGTTGCTGATCTGAAGCGCTATGCACGCTCCGGGGGCTAGCCGGTTCATCACTGGCTCCAACGACCTGACCATCCACTCGACATACTCGGACTGAGACGGATTTCCGTACGCGCGTGGCTTTTGGAGCGGGAACGGTGGACTTGTGACGATCAGACTGATTGGCTCATCCAACCCGGAAAGCCCGTCGCTGTTTGAACCCCACATGCACAAACCCAGCTTGGTCGAGAAGGCCACAAGCTTCACCTCGCGCGCGGCCTTGTTGAGCCTCTTGCCAGCCGCCTCGGTTAAGGTCCATACGCCGCGAGTGCGGCCCCGGCGCTCGATGATCCCCATATGTTTGAGGGACTGCTGCGTAAATCTAACGCGACGTTTCCAGAGCGAATGTGCCTGCCCGGCGGTCCCTACTGGTACCTTGGCGTTAGCGACCTCGGCCGGCACACCGAGCCGATCCATCAGCGCCGAATAGAGGCCAGAGTTATCCAGCGCGCCGCCCGCGGCTTCGGCGTATGCGCTCGCAACATGCGTGAAAAGGTCAAGTTGGCTGTGAAACATTATTGGCCCTCCGGGTAAGCGCGCGAGGCTGCCACACTGGACACCTCGCTATTGACGGGACGCTCGTCGCGCGCAGGCCAGAATGTCCGGCGCAGGCCATTAAGCGTCGTGAAAAGGTAGGAGGCCTGCATCGCGCAAATTCCCCATTCCTGACGGATGCCCGTGTAGGCAATCAGCAGGCAGTTCGATGCCAGCCACGTTGGCCAGGTGAGGCGGGCCCAACGACTGCCGCACGAATTTGCGGCCGCGCCGATCATTCCGAGCGCCGATCCAAGGTATTCGATGGCGGTGAAGGTGTGCATGGGTCAGAGGTGAGTACATGGGTTATCTGGAAACCAGTGTCTCCCGGGAATCCCGTGATGCAAGTCAAAAGCAGGCCCAAGTGGAATTGCATTCAGGCGCCGTACCAGCATCTGGCACAGCGATGTCAAACAGCGATCGGGGGGGTTTGACGTGGTGGATGGCGTTGAGATAGACTGGCGCTGCCGTCTCGTACGGAATTAGGCTTCGGCCACCAATCAAGGCTTCCGCAGGTTGCGTTTTTTCGATGACCTGATGCGAAGAAGCGCTGGCGTTCTGCCGGCCGTTATAAATACCCGCACCTTCTTACTCCCTGCTGCGCTCATTGGCTGAGTACCGCGCCAGCGCTCGGACCGTTCGCGCGTCGCCGTCGCAACGTCGCACGGTGTGACTTCCTCAATCGGTCTCCGATTGCGCGAGTCTGCCTATTGACTCGGACCTTTCTAACCGCCGATCTCGGCATCGAAAGGGAAATCCGATGAACCTGAACGTCAAACCTGCCGTTGAGACCCATCAATCTGGGCTCCTCGTCGCGCAAGCCATCTCCGAAAGCTTCATGCAACAAGGAAAGACTGTGTGGTCGGAGCTGATGCACCCGGTGTACGAAGCCGTCGCTGAAGTTCGTGAAATGCCGAACCGCATTTTTGCAATCTGGCATCACCATGGCGATCCGTTGATGGCATGGCCGGATGAAGAAGCGCGGCACTTTGTTAGCCTGGATGATGCTGTTGCGATCGTGCGCGATTACCAGAGCCGCTATTTCACTGCGGCACTGCACTGATACGGCTACCGCAGAAGCGCAGGACTATCAAACCAGCAATCGAACCTCCTTATTGGAGGTTCACCCGAGCCCGTTCCCTCCGGTGAGCCTCTTGTTTGAACTACCCGTTTCTTAACCGCCGCGAACGGCATTTTGACGGAGTGGAAACCATGAAGGAAATTACGACGGCTGTCAGGATCTGCCTGTGTACCGCAGGAAGTCACCGGTCGAGCTACTCGGAGTACGGCGGCAGAACCGTTTTGCGTTTCAACGCGGGGATGCTCGGCGTAATCGCAGGGAGCGAGAAGTTGGACGGCCGCAAGCGCTACAACGTCTACTATTTCGATCCAGCCTCGAACTCGATGGAGCGCATCTGGCTTGACGCAGCGTTTGCGACCGTCAAGAAGGAAGCGCTGGCCGGCGACTTCTTTTGCGGCGAGCCGGACACGCTGATGCAGGCATCGCTTCTGCCTGTGATGGCGCGCTGCGCGCCCGGGCACTTCGCCGCTCTGGACCTCGATGCAGTCAATTTCTCGCAGCTGGGGTCGGCAAAGGCGCCGAGGCCCGAGTCAATCGACAACGAGCGCGTCCTGGCCTGGATGCAAAAGCTTCGCGACGCAGCCAAGCACTACATGGCAGAAGCCAAGTGGGAGCACGCACTGATCGCCGGCTGACGGTTCTATCGCGGCCAAGAAGTCCTGGAAGCTAGATTTGAATCGAAATCCGGAAACGGATTTGGTGCACCTCGAGGTGCACCAAAAGCGTTTTTTCCCTGCTTTCTAATCGCCTGAGTCAGGCATAAAGCGGAGGAATCTATGAATACACAAGCAAGTCGCGAAGCCATGATTGAGGTTGTAGCGGGCGACTCTGAAATCCGTTCGACGGAGCGCCATCTTGTGCGCGACGCAGTGCAGAAGGTGAGGGCTGGAAACGCGGACGCAGGCACGAACATCAGTCCGATCCGAGTCGCCAGGGACCTACTGCTCACGGGGCGTCTCGTGATGAAGCTGTTCCGCTGCACGGGGAGGACTGTCCACCCGGAATCGACGCCGCTGGTCGCACGGGCGTCGGGTACAACCGAAGATCAGATTCGCGACCTAAACCGTCAGCTGACGCAGTATCGCCGCGAAGCGCCCTGAGTCGAGCATCAGAGCAGACTCTGTTTAAATAAGCCCGCCGGCGGCTGGCGGGCTCACCCGGAAAAGATGCATGAAGAAAGCTGTCACCCCGGAAGTCAGAAAGGGCGTCCAACGTCTCGTCGAAGAGGCAGTAGCCACGGTCAACCACCTGCAACACAGGAAGGCCGTGGCGGAGGCTGCAATGACAACGGGCGAAGACCTTTTCATGGGCTGCCACGATCGCAACGGACGGCTGCTTGAGGAGAGGCCGCGGCAGGCTATCCTGGATTTTCTGGACAAGCCCTGCGAGAACAGTTGGCGCGTTGTACAGCGAATTGTCGTGAATGGCAGTGCAGACCTCGCTAACGAGTGGCGCAGATTTGACCGGCATGCACCCCGTGCAGGCGAAAATGGCTTCCCTTCGCCGACGGTACTGCGGCTGGTGATTCGCGCCTCCGTCGAGGAAAACCTTGCGGAGCTCTCGGCTCGCCTGGCTGACATCGACTGTCGTTGAAACAGCATTCCGGTCACCGGCAACGACGGCGACCCCGTACGCGGACAACTGAGCCCCTCCGGGGGTCCAGTTGCCAGTGCGGTTTGCAGAATCGCCAGGGCGATGTCAAAAATTCTTTGAACCCGTCGGTTTGCGGGTCTATAATTGCCTTGCCCTTAACGGGAATGAGTCACCCGGCACCCAGCCGGCTATCAATTTTCACCGAGTGGCCCTATGCCAGTCGGTCTCGCAAAGTCCCAGTTCTGGCTCGCAGTTGCAGCACAGGCGGCGGCTCTCTTCAAATTCCTGAAAAGTACACCGGTCAATTCGCGCGGCGAATCTGAGCCGAGTTGTCACGTGAGTTCGATTCACGTCACAGCTTGATACGTTGGCTTCGGCCACACCCGGTTTACAACGCCGATTTCGGCATGAACCCACGCGGGGCAGCACGTCTCCGTAAGGGGCTGCTTCGTCTTTTTTCAGGAGCAGCGAAATGAACACTCAGCAAATCAATGGTTCGGACAAGAACAACGGTTCGCAGCTGGACGCGCGCGTGGCTGTTTACGTAGTCGCGTGGATGGATCGTGGTCAGGTTGAATTCAACATGTACTACTCTCCGTCGGCTGCCGAACGCGTGTTTGCGATCGAGAAGGAATATTGCAACGAACTCAGTAATCGCGAGTTGGGTCGCAAGGCAATTTGCGTTGAAGTCGAGGTCACGTCGCCGGCATCCGCCGAACGTGAGATCAACGAGCAGATCGTCGATCTGTTTGACAAAGCCCAAAATCGCTATACCGCGCGCCGTCACGAAGTACCCGCGCAGGTTGCAATGCTGCACTGATGCACCGGATGCCGCTCACGAGGTTTGTGAGTGGCGTCCCGGTCGCATCCTCACCACACCGCAAGATCGAACCGCTCGCTGCGCCGCCTGGCGAATCAAGCGCTTCCAGATAGATGGGCCAATTCTCCCGGCCCTGAACGCTTTCACACCGCCGACGTTCGGCAATCTATCGAGTGCGGCCTACCCCGGGGTGGGCCGCACAGCCACGTTAAAGCCCAAAACAAAGACCACTTGAGGTTTTCGTTTTGCGTGCAACAATTGACCGTGCTTCGTGGCCAAAGCTGCGAACCGATCTAAAGGTTTACCTCGCCGAATTTCGGCATTACAAACCCATGTGGCCACGCCCATTGGGTTCGTGCTCCACAGCTGATCGGAGCACGCTATGTTGTCCAATATCAAACTGTTGTCTCCTGCGGTACTCGAAGACAAGGCTATGGCGGACTACAATGCTCACCTCGGTGAGTCGGTCGTCGTCCACAATGTCATTGTCACGACCGCCCAGGGCCGGCTCGACTACTGTGCGTTGTCGTCGCCAGCTGTGGTCAAAGTGCTGCCGACCGCGCGCGAGTCGCTCCTGTACTTCTCGTGCAAGGATCTGCTCACGCCGCGCTGGTCAGTGCAGCTGCTCGAGTCGCATCCGGAAATCCCCAAAAACGCAGTTCTTCGCGTCCACGGGAGGTCGTACCACGCTGACGGTCAAGTCCACTCGGGTGATGTTTTCGCCCGCGCAAATGATGCGGCGCTCCGCGGTACCATCACAGTAACCGTTGCCGTAGCCCGGGCAGCTCTTCGCTTCGGCACGCTCCTCTTCGGCGGCCGGCTGCGCCATCAATAAACCAGCAAACCAGCGACAGACGGGATATTCGTCTGTCGCACCCTCCTGCGAACCGAATCTTTGAACGAGCCATCCGGGCTCATTCAAGCGTTCTCGCGAGCACTTGACACCCGATTTAGCTGTTCGCCGTCTCACGAAGGAGACTCACATGTCGAACACCCATGCCACCCCCGCTCCAGTGTCCAATGTCACTGGTTTGCAGTCCTTTATTTCACAAGACCGCTTGGCCGCCAAAGCCATGGCGGACTATGAGCGGCTACTCGGCAAGACTGTGCTGGTCAACCGCGTAAAGATCATTGCGAACGGCCGTGTCGACTACCTCCGACTGTCAACACCGGCTATCGTGCGCGTGCTCAAGACAAGGCGCTCCCGTGTCGAGTACTTCTCCTGCAAGGATCTCGTGGTTCCCGAGTGGACTGTGGAACTCGTCGTAGCGCACCCGCAGATCCCTAAGAGCGCGACCGTCATGGCTCATCCGCGCTCTTACGGTGGTGATGGCCAGACTTACCCCGGGGACGTCATGGGTCCAGGTGATCAGTATCCGGTTGGCGCCGCGAGTTCGTTCACCCTCCGCCTGCTCGCATCGCTGCGCTTTGTGCCGACCGCGTTGGCCGAGCTCGTACACGCCTGAACCAAAGTCGGCCGGCGAATCCTGCCCGGCCAGATTCCAGCACGGAGTTGAAAGATGACCATCGTCACGGATGCAGTAAAATTCGAAAACCCGGCTCAGTTTTGCGCGCGTCGAGATCACGACGAGTCGCGCGGCAAGCTCGTTCTCTGCTACGAGGTCGTGCTCCTTGAGAACGGGCATGAGGTCACGCGCACCTTCCGGTCACCGGTTCTTTTGCGGGTTGAGACTGGTGCGGATAGCCTCAACGGCACATGGGATGGCGAGTGGTTTTCCCCGCTTTGGGGTGTGAAGCCAGCCAGCCCGAGAGCCTGCCTCGTCGGTGCGCATCGGCTTTTTGTGCGCGGTAGGGCTTTTACCCGCGATCTGCGAAGTCGGCCCGGCGCCGTTGTATCGGCTTTGGGCGAGCCCGTCAGAAGTGCCACGCCGGTGAAGATAGCTGCAAGATAACTGCATCGCCGGTGTTGTTCCGGGCCAAGAGAACAGCACCGCAATCGGGGACTGGTCGCGATCCCCAAGGAAGCGGGGCCGCAAGTATCACCGGTCCCAACTTCTATCTCACCCTGGAGGCCGCCTTAGAAGCCGGGCCCAACAGCTTGATGCGCCCCGCTAACTTCCACCCTTGCGAAGCAGGAAGTCCCTGCGTTGCCGCGCCGCCCGATAACGCCGCTATCCGCTCATTGTTTGCGCTCGACCAGCAAGCGCAATTGGGGCACTCGCGTGCCGGTGCGTCAACACGGAGGACAAGTTTGTCCGTATCCGCTATACGCAGGGAGACGACCTGTTCCGGATCGATTCCAGCCTCTTCGAGATTGCTTCGATACCACTCCGTGAATCCCGGGTGACCAAACGCGGACTCGAGTCCGTATTGATCGATGTACGGCTGACAAACCGGTGGGGACGCGAAAACCACATGATGTGGATGTTCGGCGCCCGTGTCGAAATAGGTGATCACACGCAAACGCGGCCGACCGGGTTTGAGCATGCGTGCTCGCTCCTCCCACTCGCGGAACTGGACCGGATCCAAGGCTCGCGACGCGGCCGTGCGCTGAAATCGCCGTGAGACTTTGGTTTCAGTCTGCTCGAAATCTGCCATCGGCAAAACATCAACGATCTCCGACACTCTTCCAATATGGGAGCGACGAAACGCTTCAACAACCGCGACGAAGAACGCGTCGTTTTCAGCGCGATAAAACAGGTGGTACGTGAAATCGTGGTCCTTCCGTTGTTCATCGCCGCCGACGCTGTCCACGAAGGGCAGCAGAACGGCCTTGCGTTCCCGCATGATTTCGAGCAGTTCGCTGGGAGCCAGATCCACGAGTTCCCGCGCGCGTGAGACGGCTTTCTGCGCTAGGCCCATCGCGTTACGCGTGGCGGCATGGCGCGCCGTGAGGTAGGTGAGGTTGACTTCTTTAAGTGCCACGTCTGTCTTTTCCCCGCAGAGAATCTATGGATCGACGTATCAATCGCGCTACACGGCGATCCGAATTTTTCTACGGTCTATGATACATTCGATCAACAACATCTGACAGCCATGGCAAAGCGAAGCAAATCCCCCAAACCTAAAGTCCGTGACATCGTCCAGTACGTGGGTCGAGGTGGGGCCTGTACGTCTAAAGGGCAGACGGTGAAGGTTAGGGCGAAAAGCAAACGCGAGGGGTACCTCATAGTCGACGTGATTCATCCTCAGGGCCATAGCAGAACCGTCACGGTGAAGGGCGGTAATCTTGCCCCTCTGCAGCCGCAGCTGTTCTAGCTCTTCTTTCCAGCGATTTTCTTCAAAAGAATCACGACGGCGTCGTATCGCGTGGCGCCCGTGTCAATCCGTTTCTGGTTCAATCCGTAGGCGCCCCAGTGATCGCGCCTTCCAACGACCTCCCCAATCTCAGCGCCCGAGTTATCCAGAACAACGTATCGTCCTTGTTTGATACGCACCAGAGAATAGTCCTCGCCTTCCTTGTATCGTGCCAATTCGTTCTCCTTCTGATCCCTGGTGGGCGCGTGGCCCGGTAGTCCAAGGTAAAACGGAGACAGCGAGATGCAAGGTGGTCCGCCCAATGCGAGCGGCGCGGTCATTTTCTCTGGATGTCATGCAGTCAGCGAAAGGCTTGGTAAAGTCTTTGAACAGCGGAGAGAAGCGGAGGAGTTTGTGATGAGGAAATGCTGGGGGCAGGGGGAGGGGACGTTGAGGCAGTGCGGAGCCGCGCGAGGCGATCTCCGCAACTATCGTTCGGATCACCAGCGGCGGCGCGGTCGTGCCCGGGAAAGCAAGTAGACGACGCCAATCACGACGATCGCAATGACTATCATCGTGGCGGTACTCGTGTGGTGGAAAAGGTGATGACCGGTTTCGTAGACGACTTCACGCACGGTGGCGCCAGCGACCTGGTCAAAAAGATTGAAGTGGTAAGACATCCTGGTTCTCCTTAAGGTGAAGGTTTTCGGTAGCGCATGTGGTGCGCACCTGGCTTATGTTCAGTGTCGCTTCGTCCGCAATGATGTCAAACCGGCGGCTCCTGCTCTGCGTCGAGCGGCTTCACGCACCCCGAAGGGAAGAAGTCGCGTATGTCAGCAAAACTGGTGTTGTCCGCAATTTCCTGGTATGCCGAAAAAATCGGCGAGAGGTCCAGGTTAGCGTTGGCCTGAGACTTCATCCCGCGTGTTGTGTCGCAAAGCACTGGTGTAGCGCCGATGTGAAAATGCAACCGGCAGGACACGGGCCTGGCCTCATAGATTGAACAGCTTCCGTCCTCCAGAAACACACACGGGCGTCCGAAGTTTTCGCGCTGCATCTCACGCGCATCCGTTGACTCTCGTGCGTCGGCAGGCTCGACGCCGATTCGAGATCCGATGATCTTCGCCTCGGCTTTGGTCATCGGCACCGCAATATGGCAGCACTGATTGCATCCGCGGCGGCACGCGGTAGACGGCTGCATTGCGGCTGCCACGCGGTCGGCCAGAGCGGCGAGGCGGCGCAGCCGAACGGCACGCGAGCTGTTGTGAATGGCGACCCGGCGGGCTTCTACATGGAGAGAACCGAGCCACGGCGCGCGGGCGTAGATCGCTTCGTAGTTCTTCGCGGCGGCAGCCCGCTCGGCGTCGATTACGTTTTCGGGACTTTGGGTTGAAATATCGTCGGGCATTGGATCACCTAGGTTAGAACTCAGAATAACGGCGCTGCCAGGCGAGCAGCGCCTGAATGACGAACCCCAGAGGCCTTCTTTTAGCTGGACCGACCTAAGAGGGGATCGTCTCGGCGAATCCGCGATTTAAGAATGCCCGGCACCGCCGGGATAGCAAACGCGTCGGCAGACACGAAAACCGCCGTTTCGAGACCGTCATTTGGTCTGGGACACTGGCGTCACACCGGTAAAGTCGAAGGCATGGACATCGCCCGTGCACCTATCCCGAGCCTGACGGCAACGCTATCGCCGGACCTGCGGCCACCCCAATCCCGGTTCAGGAGAGTCGCCAGGGCCTGCCTGTCGTGGTTCGTGTGCCGCCTATTTCGCGTTAAGGTCATCTGCCCTGCGTCGGTATCAGCGGTCCTCGCCAATGGCGGCGTGCTGCTTTCTGGCAACCATGTCAGTTTGCTGGACGGACCTTTGATCGCCCTGACCGCTCCCGCTCCTCTTGTATTCGCGGTCGACACCGACTACTCGCGCCGATCGCCAGCGGCCCGTAAGGGGATGGACCTGCTGGCCAGATTAGGGTGCGGTGCGGTTCTGCCTCTCGACAGCAGCGCGCCATTCGGCGTCCGCCATCTTGTAAAGGCCTTGCGCGCAGGCTCGAGCGTGATGGTGTTTCCGGAGGGGCAGATATCGGACGGTCACGCGCTTCCGGAGAAGGCGGGCCTCGCGTGGATCCTCGAAAGAACGGCGCCGGCGCGCATACAGGTGCGTATCTCCGGGGCCGAGCAATCAAGAATTTTTGCCAAGCGTGGGAGCCGCTGGTGGCCACGCATCGTTCTGGAGTACACCGTCGATGAAATGGCTTAACAAGATATCAGTGGTCGCGCTTACGTCCCTCTGCCTTGTCGTCCTGGTTGGGACAGTCGGCGTGATGCGCCTGATTCAGTCGACGTCCGACCATTACGGTCGTACCGCCCTGGGGTACGCGGCTCTGACTCAAGCGGGCTCCCGGGAGGACGTAGGAGAGGTCGAGCTCGTGGACTTCTACTACTACGGTTGCCCACACTGCAACGACTTCGAGGCGCCCCTCGACGCCTGGGTAGCGCACGAGGGATCGCGCGTCCGGATCCGCCGGGTCCCTGTGGGCTCGGACGACGTCCGGGTACGGCAGGCGCATCTCTACTACGCGCTCTCGTCCATGGGACTTGCCGAACGCTTCCAGTCAGCCATCTACATTGAAGTCCATCAGCATGGCAATGCTCTGGATACTGACGCAAAGATCCTGACGTGGGTAAAGAACCAGGGGCTAGATATCGACCAATTTGCGCGTGCCTATCACTCGCCAACAGTTGAGGCTGAACGGCAGGCTGGCATCGCCGAACTCAAGCGGGACGAGATCAGCACGGTACCCACGGTCGTAGTAGGCAATCAGTGGGTTGTCAGCCCCACGACAGCTGGCGGCATCGCGGCGGCGCTGGATGCGATGAGCGGACGGGTCCAGGCAACAGCCTTGAGTCCGAGCAAAGTCGCGTCCGGTTGCGATCGTGTCGCCCGGTGCGACCCATACCCGTGAACGTAAAGGAAAGTAACGCCCTCGTGCCAACGATGTATAGGTCGCGTCTTAATGGATCGGCGACCTGGGTCAACGACTCGGATCAACGCTTATCGCCAGGACTCGCTTGTCGTTCAGACAGCGCATGAAATATCTTTCGATTCAGAAGCCAGCCGCCCCCCGACCGCCGCTTCACATTTCACGCTGCCGTTTTTTTCAGCGCGTTCGGCCGCACCCGCTTGGAGAGGTCTTTTAACAGTCGCTGCACACGGTGTTGTTGTACGGCCACCAGGTTGTTCTCTTTTACCAGCGCGCGAATCCGGCTTTCCCAGTACTCCTGGTCCATGCCGTGAACGGGTCCGACGGGGTTGGCACGCGCGACGGAACGGACCATGCGTTCAATGTGGTCAAGCTGGCGATCGGCTAGACTTGCGGGCAGTTTGCCGGGAATAGGCGACGGTGCGTTCTTTGATGCGCTCATTTGCTGATATCTCGTCTTGCTTCGCTGAGCTTCTCAGGAAGGATGCTGCGATCAGTTCGTCCGGACATCGCCGATCACGCCGCGCGCCCAGCTCATACGCATTGCGATGAACAAGGGCCGCAGTACCGTTACGCCGCGGCCTTGCTGACGAGTGAGCCTGCGATTCCAGCGTGCAATGCCGTAAACCAGGCATCGCCATTCGCGATCGGGAATGGACAGCGATGTTATTGATCTGAGGATATCGCGCTGTTTTTGGAAGGCTTTACCCTATGTCTCAGTTCTCGAAATAAATTGAACTCAGTGTTCCTGAGCCGGGTAAGACCACGCGCGTTTGTGGGGTGGATGGTTGGAGTCTTCGCCAATTGTCCGCGGCGGGAAGCGATCTAGACGGCGACGGAGCCTGTAGCGCGGTGGCAGGGTCCGCTTCTGGTGACGCCAAAAAGACCCTTGGGTTTCCCGCTCGCTACGTGCACTAACTCCGTTCCCGTAACCATTCCGCCGAGAAGAGACTTCGGGTGGCCGTCGACCGCAATGTAGGCGTGGCGATGCCGGCGTAGGACCCAGAGGCTCCTGTCACGCATTGACGGGTTGCCCGTCGCCGACGGCCGCAGGGCCGCTTCGCACGAGTCCAGCCCTGGTCTTAGCCCCATCGGGAATCGCCGGGGGAGTAGGTGGACACTCCTCGGGTGGAAGTAACCTGAATTGTGCCAGGACAGTTTCACGAACCAGATGCTGACGCAGGTCGGGGGGGAATTTCGCGCTTCCCGTGTGCACCATCATCTTCGCGACGGTCATCAGCGCATGGTCAATCACCATGGATTTTTCAAGTCCAGTGCGCTCCGCCATGAGGTCGAGGAGCGCCTTGGTCTTTGTGTTCAGCGCCATTGGCTTGGCCTTTGGGCGACGCTGACGAAGGATCCTGGCGGCGGCCCGCGCCGAGCGCACACTTGGGTTCATGCCAAGGGCTCGCGCGACGTCCATGACGGCTGGAGACGTCGGCAACGTCAGGCCCAGAGCGGCCTCGATCCTGTCGATGTCCGGGCCTTGCAACGGCCGCGCCTTGTTTGCGCGAACTCTCGTTCTCGTGGCAATGATCCCCACCTCAAGATGCTGGGCAAAATTCAACTCGAGGCCCAGCGCTGCAACGATTTCCGTAATGTCGGCGAAGCTGACAATCCGGCCGTTGATAGTGGAGAGAATCTTGTCCATGGTTGCCGAATCGACATCTGCCGCCTCGATCTGCAGTCGCTCCAGCACGTCCGACAGGCCCGAAAGCGAGCTTGTCAGGCGCCTCGTGCGAAACAGTTGGAGGACGGTGTCTACTGTCCAGGGCTCGGTCCTACCGGCATTTGTCACAATCCGGCGCAGCAAGCTTGCGCGCGGCGGCACGGGGTTAGGATTGAGACGCTCGGCAACAAGCCTCACGGGCCGCTCTGAGACGGGCAGGTCGAGAGCCTCGTAAAGGCTGCTCACGACAGCCAGCGTCAAAGGGACGCCCGGTTCGAACGCGCGCGCAAGTAGCCAGGCCTGCTCGTCAGTAAATGCAGGCGGGGGCAGCAAGAGAGTCTTACGTAGCACGTCCTTCTCGGGCTCCGAAAGAACCTGCGCCCGGCAGGGTGGCCGGGACGACAGTACTCGCTCAAGCGCTAGGGCGTCGCGGTGCCCCTTGGTGCGAGGCGGTTTGACAGGTGGTACGGTTGGTCGGGTCATCGATCAGGTAATCCTTTCACTATCCCAGACATGTCGAGGCTTGCAGCGTCGAGGCGCGAAGCCTGGTCGGCGGTAGCGCCCATTCTTGGAGACAGACGCCGGGGCGCGGTCCGGTAAAGCCGACCCTCCGAGGAGGGTCTCACCGGTTTAACGGCGCGCCCGGCTGATTATTGAGGGTGGGGCGAAGAATGCAAGGCCGGGCCCGGCTCCAGCTGCGGGGGGCGGACGGGTACCAGCGCCCGGGCGGCGGCCTTGGTACCCGTTCCGGCATACCCCGCTAGTTCGCGGGTTCTACAAACACTGTCCGTGCTGCGGCGTCGACGTCGCCCGGGCGGATTTCCGTCACCCCGTCACGCAGGGCACGAACCGCGGCAAGATTCACCGTCTTGGCGACAATAGCGTCCGCGTCGGCGATCGACTTCCCGGCTAGCACGGCTTCACATCGATCCAGTACGCCCGGCTCGACCTTGTACATGCTGCCAGCCACCTTCTTGAGCTTCATGCGGAGGTACTCCCGCATGTCGTGCCATTCCGGAACGTCGAAGCGGATCTTTTCCTCGAAGCGTCCACCACGCAACGCCGCTTTGTCCAGGCGATCGTAGTGGTTTGTCGCCGCGATATACATGACGTCACGAGCATCTCCTTCGGCGCCGTTCAACGTAGTCAGAATCTCGTTAGTCAAGACCTCGACGTTCGAGTAGCGACGTTCAAGTAGGATAGGGTCCGCCTCGTCGATGAACACAATCGCCGGACGGATATCCTTGGCCTCGCGCACCAGTTTGCCCCACGAGTCCGGCTTGCCGATGAGTTTGGCGCCAGTGGTCGACAGAAACGCCCACCCGCTGGCCTGGGCAAGCGCCATGGCTGCCTGCGTCTTACCCGTGCCCGGCGGGCCAAAGAAGATTACGCCCGGGGGAAGGCTACCACCCATCTTTTCCAGGTTATGGACCTGCTGCATCTTGTAAGCCATGTCACGCAGAACGTCACGCGACTCGGCGGGCATGATGATCTCGTCGATCGACTTCACGCCCTCAGGAAGCTTGCCCTTGCGGCCCTGAAGCAGACGCATCGCCTGAATTCCCAGGTCAAACGTCACCTTGCCCGCGCCGAACGTGCCGTCCCTGCGCATTTCCGACAGTTGGCCACCCACACTCGCAAGGCGGCTCGCGCTGAAGCCCGCCCAGCGCTCCGCAAGGCCCGTGATAGCAACCGGATCAACAACCGAGAAGCCAAGGCTTTCTCCGATCGACTTGCGCAGGATTGCCACGCGCGCTTCCATATCGGGCGGCGGGACTTCGATCTTGTAATCGAAACGCCCATCGCGAATCGAAGCAGCGTCCAGCTTGTCGATGAAGTTCGTGGCCGCCACCAGCACCACCCGCGCACCGTGCAGGTTGTTGATGTTGGTTAGCATCACGTTCGCCATATCCCGATCCATCGAATGGCCGCCTTCGTCACGAGGCTTCGCGAACGAGTCGAATTCATCGATAAACAGGACGCAAACGCCGACCCGCCGAGCGGCGCGGAACATCGCGTCGATCTTCTGCGGAGTCTCGTTGATCCACTTCGAGGCGACATCCCCGTAAGTGATCGACATGAACGGCACCTTCAACTCGCCAGCGAGTGCCTCTGCGAAAAGCGTCTTGCCGTTACCGGGATCCCCGAACAGCAAGACACCGTTGCGCTTGTTACCGCTGCCGCGCACGATATCCTCGCCGGCGGCCAGCAGCCGTTTCTTGGTCTCAGCCATACCGACCAGATCCGCAAACCGGTACCGCGGCTGCTGCACGTTCTGGTCAAAGCTATAAACCTCACGCGGGGGCTGTTGCTGCGGTTGGCCGCCTGCAGAGCCGGCTGCGAGTGGCATCGAACCAGTGCCGTTCCCCTGTGCAATCCGGCGGCGATGCAGCGCCATCATTCCGATGGTGGCCGCAATCCACACGATGACACCGTAGAAGCTGTAGACGTTCAACTGGAAGAACAGGGCAAGCAGACCGGCGCTCAGCACGAGGAACGCCGCCTGGGTCCAGCCCCAGCTATCCCGGTTGTGCGTCCAGATCATGAACGCAGCGAATACCGAGAGGCCCAGCAGAAGCTGGCACGATGCAACGTCCATGTGCGGATGCGACAGGGCTCCGGCCACGATCAGCGACAGAAAGCCCACTGAGCCCCACCGGAGCATGGTTGCCAACGCACTGTGATTGGAATTCATCTTCTACCTCGAAGGCTTGTTATGGACAGCGACCACGACCGGTGATGGCTTGCGTTCGCTTTCTGAGGTTAATTGTCAGGGCTATTCTACAAAATGCAAATTCAGTGAAGCGCTCGGGCGGCGCGCTGAACACCGCCAGGCGCCCGACCGTACCGTATCGGTACCACGACGCAACTTGCCATCCTCGTCACGCGCCATAGCGGTTGCAAGTCCACCGTCGTCGCGGTACGGCGCGTCTGCACGCGCACGGCGCATTCGCAAATGCCTCGGCAGAACTTGAGTCTTAAGTCACACGCACGTTCTCGGCAAGGCACGGATACACGTCCTGCATTGGTTAGAGGTGACTCCTCGATAGATGGCAAATCGCCTGCGCCTTAACCGCTCGACCAGCGTAGCCGACGACCGCATGAGTTGACTTCACACAATGGCAATCTTCGGATAAGATTCCTTCACCCTCTGATAAAGAGGCGTCCTCTTTCTTTTGCGCCGCTACTGCGGCATGACGTGAAAAGGAGGACGCAGTGAAATTACCTGTCCCTGAGACTGGGAACCGCGCCTTCGAGCGCGTTCTCAAGGAAATCGAACTCGAAGAAGTTGTAGGCCGCGCACAAATTACCAAGTTTGTGGCACCTCGACTTCGCACGAGTGACGCCAACGTCCTGTCTGGCGTTTCGCATCCACCCGGAAAGTTGCAACATCGCGATCTATTGGTCGTTCGAACGCTGTTCGAGCATCCAGATTTCATCGTTCGTACGATCGTCAGCAATGCTCTCTTCGATACCGAAGAAGCCCGGGTATTTCAATTCCAGAATCAAACCAGCAGTGGCCGCTTCGTCTACGGGATTTTCATGACGGATAGCCACCTCAACCTGGTCGACTTCTGCGTCGATGCGTCGCGGCAGGACAAGCGACGTAGTGTCCTGAAGCCACTCATTCGTGCCGTGTGCACGCCTGAATCGCTTCACGGCCGACTTCACTGACTTTGAACCTGTAATTTCAATGGCCCGCTCGGGCCGCTTTATCAGAGGAATTTTCATCTATGGCAACGACCAAAAAGAGGCGTCGTATGGTGGGTCATTGGCGCACTCACGATGGCTCGCAAGAAGTTCGGCTTTACCTCACCGGAGACGACAGCACAGCTCCTGAGTTTTGCTGGGAAGCTGGCACCGTCTACCCGTTCGACAAGCACGCAATTGCAGGCACGACTCCTCTGGAGGCGTCCAGCATTGAGGAAGCAATAGTCACGTGCCGCACGCACATCATGCAGAACAACGTTATTCCGAACTCGAAGGTGGGCAAGGGCTACGTATCGCCACGCGTCGTGCAAATGCTTCCGCGCCTGAAGGACGAGGATCGCTGCGCTCTGCTGCAACCTGTGGTCGGACGCGCTCGACTCTTTCGCCCTGACGTCCCAGTCAGGGTCGTACGGATCGAGACAGTACCGGAACAGGAAGAACCGTCGCTGGTATCTGAGGCGGAGGTTGCACAGTCCGAAACTCCCCAGGCGGAGCTCTTTGTATGAGCTCAGTCCTCAGCCCGATTTGGCGTGCGAATCGGCCGTCGAACGACGGAAGAGGTTTCCTCGCACTGGTGACAACGCATTCGGGAGAATTTTTCCGAGGGGCCGTGTGCGGCGAACCACGACAAACGGAGCAAATCTGGACGCTGAAGCTGGATCTGTGGGAAGCAAAGCGGAACGGCGGCGGTCCGATCGGCGTTAGCGAAGAAATTGCGGTCCCCAACATCAAGGATGTGGAGATCGAATGGTGAAGATGGGGCGCGCCGCAATGCGCGCCCTTTGTCACCCCTCAACAAGCCCCCGCATTTTAGGGGGGCTTCCATTTGCCGGTATCCCCGGCAAATGGAAGCTCGTGCTTCTCCTTTCTAGTCGCCGAAACACGGCATGAGGAGCAACCATGAATCATGAAAAAGTAGCAACCGTCGCCACGCAGAAGTCCGGCGCACCCAGCAGTTCGAGTCGGCCCCCACGTCGCTTTGAAACCTGCACCATTGCTCGATTACTCGCCTATGGGCACGCTCAGGACAAGACGGCCTATGCCCGAAGTATCGGCTACGACGGCGATCGCCCGGTAGTCGTTCAGGACGGCAAGGTCATCTCCCACCGCTGGGCCGACTGGTTCGAGTTCTGCGCGGCGTGCCGCTCGCGCGCACGGCGCAGGATGCACTAGGTCGTTTCATCACCCCAGAAAGACAACGGGCAGGTCACCTGACGGTGCCTGCCCGCTTTGCATTTTGGCGTCGCATTTTACCGGCCCCGAAGGACGGCCTGCACTATGACACTGGCTGCATGCGCCTACCGAGGAACCGCGACCCTTAGCGCAACAAGAGGGTCCGCACGCTTCGACCAATCGCCGAGCAGGGTCTCACGCTCCGTGTTGACCTTCCAGTTTGAGAGGGCTAGCGGTGTTGTTGAAAAAACGCAGGTGGCCGCGTTCGCGAAGCGCCCAGCAAAGGGCAGGAAGTGCGATGTCGCGCTCTGAGCGTCCGCCTGGTTGCCAGCCTCTGGCTGTTGTTTGCGCTCGCTCTATCAGGCGCGCTTCACGCACACGTCGCGGCGTATAAGCGTACACAAAACTCAGTTCGTCTAGCGCTCCGATTACAGCAAGATGCTCGACACTGGCTGGAAAACCGTCGACGACGATGCGCGGGCGGCTCCGGATGTGATCCAGAAGCTCACTCACCGCGAGCGCGTCAAGCGGGCTACCCGGAACATGCCTGGCGAGCACGATACGAAGCCGTCCGGGTATATTGCTTGGGTTCAGATTCCGTCTGGCCAGTCGAGCCACTGCGCCTATGTTGATGTGTTCGTATCCGTGCGCCATGAGGGCGCGGCCTACAGAACTCTTTCCCGCGCCGTGGGGGCCAAGCAGACAGATGCGATCACCGAAGAGAGCAGCGTTCATGCGACGGTCGATTTGGCATCGCGAAACGGCGCTACTACGAGATCTTCCGTCGTGGGCGGCGTGGGCGTCGCGCCAAGCTGGTGAGTTGCGGCGTAAAGTTCGCGGCGAGCTTCATTCAGGTCGTCCTTCAACTGGCGCGCCTTATCGATAACATTCTGCAGGACCCCCTCGATCGGCGCTGCTCCGTCCCGGCTTTTCTTTATCGTGTTCTCGACGTTACCGATCAGCTCCAGGACGATATCAACCGAGTCACCGATTCTTTCGTACGTCCAATCCCAAGACTTTCCACCCGCCATTTAACACTCCCCGATCTGCTACTGATAGGTCCTGCTCAAACAGGAACGCACCTCCGCATCGGTCTTTGCGTGGACCTTGCAGTCGATTGTTTTATTCAACGCGATAAAAGCTTTTCCCACGCCAGCGCGCTTCAGATCGCTGGTGTGATGGAAGAGGGTGACGCCCCAGAACACCAGAATGGCGAGTGGCGCAGCGCGAAACCCCCATTTGTATGTTGTCATGTAATCCATGTGGCGCCCCCTCTGACCAGATCCAGCGCTCAGTCCGCGAGCGGAAGAAGGCGGCCGCGGAACGACGCATTGCCGGCGACCTCCAGCGAACCGTATTCAACATCACCTTCGATCACGCCGTAGTTGACGAGCAAGCCACGGACCTTAGCGCCGCCTTCCAGCTTGCCGAGGTTGATCAGCTTCTTGCATTCGATTTCCGCACGAACGACGGCACCTTCGGTGATGATGACGGTCTGATCCGGCAGGCGCAGTTTGCCTTTCGGCGCGTTCACGTCTTCGTCGATGATGAGCCCATGCTTGAGGACCATCACGCCTTCGAACTCGGTCACGCCGATCAGTTGGTTCTTGAGATTTTCTTCGGCGTGGTCGATGTACAGATAGCCTTCCTCCTCGTTTTCCTTAAAGCGCGAGACGATGGCCTTCAAGATTGCCGGGAGTTTCTTGGCGATGGTGCGGCCCGGAACCGAAGGCGCGGTCGGGGCGACCTGCTGGTGGGCGTGTTCGTCGCTGTTGCGGGGGCTAAAAGCTGCAACGTTGGTCATAGGCGAATTCATGGACATGCTACATGCTCCTTGTATCACTCAGTAAGCGGCATAATTGCCGCGGGAAGTGGTGAAGCCGCCGCCGCTGTGGTCAACGCGCAGCAACTTCGTTCCGTCGGGCAACGATTGCCCGATCGAAATCTGTTTCACCTGGCCGTTGACCTGCACGACAACCGAGTTGTCCGTGTGGGTCACGACATGGAAAGAGGGGTGTTGCGGCTGGTCGTTCGACGCGCCACTCTGAGGGGCTTGGGACTGGTCGCCCGCATCCGCCTGTACCTCGCGCACCGCCGTGTTCGTCTGGCCGCCACCGCCGTCGCTAGCAGCGCCTTGATCATCCTGGGCGCCGGGTGCTTTTTGACCAAGAAGCACAACGTCGTTGTCTGCCGTTGCCTGTGACTGTTGCGAGGGATCGGCCGGCGCCGGGGCTTGAAGTTGCGCGGCCGGTTGCTGCGCAGGTACAGCGGTCTGCGCAACCATTTGCGGCGTGGTGTGTGCGGGATGAACGGCAACCTTGAGCGGGGCCGAAGATCGGGACGCCGGCTTGCGCGTCTCGCGCTCCTCAGAGCTTGCTTCCTTGCGTTTGGGCTTTGGAGCCACTGCCACGGCCGGATGCGCGGTCAGCAGCGTCACCGTGTCTTCAGGTTGCGCCCCGTTCTCCGAACCATCGTCAGGTTCGGTAAACGCCGGATGCGTCGGCAAACCTATCGGCCCACCAGCAGGTTGGTACGGCAACATACCTGGTGGAAGGGGCCCCGGTTCGTACGACGGCATCGGGAGAATGTTACCCATCCCCTGAATCCGGTAGCCGGATCCATACGTGTTGCCAGTTGTCGCTTGCTGCGGGGCAGGCGTCTGTGTGTCTCCGGGGCCTGCCGCCTGGGGAAGCGCTGCCGCCGTCTCTTCGACGACGGGCTGCATATCGTTGTTAGCAAGCACGACCGGCTGGTCCGCGGGCTTGGCACGCAGGGCCACCCAGTATGCGTCAACGCTTGCCATCCGCGTACGGAAGAAGCCTGCCATCGTGCTCGGCTCCAAATGCACGTGACGCGCCATTGTGGCCATGAGCACTAACGCTATGACCGCGACCGCGATTTTGCGCTTCATGATGCGGGGCTGGCGATCTAAAGACGTCTGGGCCGGGCGCGCAATGCGCGCGGTTGTCGGCGACAACCTACCAAGACGTGCCAGCAACGCGTAGGGATCCGCACCGCTCTGTGCGAGCTTCAGGTTCGCCGCGTAGAACAGTCGTTGCGTACGGGTGAACTTCAGGCCGCCCTCCGGCAACCCAGCCTGGTTGACCCGTTGATTCGCGCCGACCTGCTCGATGAATCCATCACCGGGCCTTAGGTGGCGGATACGCAAGCGACGTGCGCGGACCACTGTGTATGGCCGCGTAGAGATCGATCCGGATAGCGAAGTTTCGGGTGTCATGGGAGCCTAAGATAGGCGAGAACGCGAAACCCGTGCATCCGAATATCAGTCGAAAAAAGCTCGCTTTTGTCCTAAAGGAAATCCACGTGCTATTTCGATCGGAGCGTGAAATAGCCGTGCCCAAGACTGGGCAAGGCCTGACTCGATATCCATGATCCCCGATCTATCCCACCATCCGTTGCCAAGCAGGAGGATAGGGTCACCTGTATGTAAGTGGTAGAGGGGGAGCGTGGTGCTCGCTTCGTAGCAAATCAGCAACGAGTACGCGCGGCCCGCGATAGTCGCTCGCCTACCCAGGGCGCCCCAGTGTGGCGACAACCCGGATTCGATAACCGGTATCGGCTGGATAGCGGGGTAGAAGACGCCGTCCGGGAGGACCCACGTCCCCTTAGCCCAGTGTCCGCTCTTCGGGTCCTGGCGCACACCGCCCGCGACGACAGTACGCCCTTCAGGAATGTCGAGTATCGCGGTGGAAAGAACACCTGGGCTACCAAGAACATTCTCGGGCAATACAGCGATACGGGCGCCCTGTTCAAACGCGCGTTGCACCACGGGGCGCTCCTTCACAGCGGCGAGCACGCTCTGCGCTTCGTTGTGGGGCGGTGCCGGGACCTGCTGGGAGATGCTTGCAACGGAATCGTCCGGTCTGGCCGCTTTCACGATCGCGACGTAGTTGCAAATGATCGCGAGGGCAAGAGGCAGGAGGATAGGCCGAACTGCAGCAGACTCAACGGCGGCGACTACAGCGCCCCCTAGCCACACCATCAAGAAAACCCCGGCGAGCCCCGTTGTCGGATACCACCATCCGGCTGCCGACAGCGGTGGCGCGACAAAGACGAACCCGATGAACGGCAGGGACAATGGCAGGTAAGTCCACGCTGCAATTTCAACGGGAGACTTTGCGACGCGTGGCGGCCGCGTTAGTAACGCAGCAACCACCGCGTAACTGACCCAGATGGTTGTCGCGATCCCGACGCCTGATCCCACGTCGACAACCGCGAACGGAATCGTGACGCCCACTCCAAGAAAGAAGATAAGCGCGTACCAGGGAAACGCTTCGCAGTTGCGACGCTGCAACCAGACAAGTAGCGGCAGCACGACGAAGCCCAGCCCGGAAAACGGCGGATGTGATGTGAGGTGTCCAGCGAGCAGAAGCGTCGCCGTCCGCAGGATTGTTTGGCGGTATGTCATACGTGGAGCGTAGCCAGCGATTCGGTTGCGCGCTGTCTGAATGCTAGGTCAGAAGGGCGGGTTTTCTTCGCGCAGGAGGTCTCGCGCCCGTTAGACCAAACCCCCTTGCCCTACTGCTGTCTACCGAAATGGGACGCTCGCGCACGAAAAACACCTTATAAATCAATGGGCGTTTGTCGCACTGAGCGACAACTGGTGGAGTGTCCGTTTTGCGCCTCCCGAGAAAGGCACTTTCGGCAGCGGCTTTCAACGACGCATCTTCACGTCTGCTGCGGTAACGTGGCGACTACTCAGTAACAGGTGCAGATGCGGAAAATGGAAGAGAACTTTGAAACACGCGTGAAGCGAACTCTCGTTTCAGCCGGCCTGCGCCACAAGAACAAGATCGTGCGCTTGCGTTCAACAGGCAACGGCGTAGACACAACCAGGCGGGCCGCATGGTTCGGCTATGAGGTGCACTGGAACAAACCGCCTTCGCGCGCGTTGCTCGACGACCTGCAGAGCCTCCCGCCGATCCCGCCACACAGTGAGTTATACGCGTCTGATATCGATCGGATCCTTCTCGTGATCCAGTCGCAGCAGGAATCGAATGATTAGCGAAAGGGGGCGTTATTTCGGGACGCCGGGGCCATTCGCGGCGACATGCTAACGGGACCACCACCCCAAAGAAGGAATGACATGTCGACGAATGACGCAGGACAGATTGCTGAAATTCTCCAGGCCAGTCTCGGCGCAGGAGCCGCAACACCAGAGGTAAGCGCAGGACCACAGTCGGCGGAGGAGGCCGCAGCCGACCAAACCCTGGCCGAACTCCATGAAGCCGTCCTGATCTCTACGCCGGCCGAGGGCGACGGTTTCCGTCTGCCGCCAGTGTCTGGCGCAGAAGGAGAACAAACCCCGGAAGAAGCCGCCGCACAGCGGCGTGTCGTCCTCGACCTGATGATGAAGCGGGCGGCGAAGCAACGCAAGCAGGGCGCCCTCGGGCTCGAGCGCGCTGAAGTCGGCGTTCCGGTCCACCATCAGCAGGCTGTCATCAAGACACCGGCCCTGGGTTCGACCTTGCTGCGCTGGTTCAGCGCAGTGGACATGTGCGTGAGTCTGCTGCAACGCCGCGGCGAAATGGTGCTGGGAAACAAAGCCGAGGCACTCACCGGCGAACTGGCGCGCCTGATCGGCGAGGTGCTTGAGGACTCGGCGTTCGAGGTTGCGCGGGTGAACACGCTGATCGAGCAAGCCCGCGCAAAAGAGGTCGATCCGGAGATGTTCATCATCCCCAAGGTCGACAAGCCTGCCCTGGAGAAAACGATCATCATCCGCTCGAAACTCGGCCACAACCTCTACCTTGCGCTGCGCAACTACGACGACGCGCTGGAAGCAATGACGGCGCTCGTCTGGAACGGCGTCATGAAGGATAAAGAGCAAGCCGAGCAACTGCGTCAGTACAAGAAGTCATTCGGCAGCCTGTACAAGTTCGCGGCCCGCACGAACGTCAACCTCTTCAAGAAGTTTACGACGCGGCGCGCGGCGGCGAAGGGCAAGGCGGCTATTGCGCCCGCCGATGAGCAAACCGCACTGCCTGAAGCAGCCTAACCATGGCGGGGGACCTCCTCGAAGGCCTCAACGACGATCAGAGAGCGGTTGCCCTCTGTGTTGAGAACGCCGTCGTTGTCGCCGGCCCGGGTTCGGGCAAGAGTACGACCCTCGCGCGCAAGGCGGCACTGGTGCTGTCGGATCCGGCGCGACGCCTTGCGGCTGTGACGTTCACCCGCGAGGCAGCGCTGGAACTGCGTGAACGTATTGTCCGATACGCGGGCATCGAGGCAGCACCGCGTATGCTGGTCGGTACGTTCCACTCGGTCATGCAGTTGCAGTCTTTTCCAAAGACGCGTACTGGGCAGTTTGCAGCCGATATCATGGACGGGGCAAAGTCCGGATTTGGCAGGACACCGTGGCAGATCGTCAAGCCTGGACACTGGCGCCAGTACGTCGCCCGTGCGATGGCGGATGTGGGAATTGACGCCGATATTGAATTCGAGGATGCCGTCAAGATCATCGAATGGGTGAAGTCTGGCAAAGCACCCCAGGAACTCGTTCACGAGCGGCTCGTGCAGAGCTACACGGAAATCATGGTCCGCAACCAGGTGATCGACTTTCAGGACATCCTACTGAAGACGATCCAGGGACTCAAGGACGGCAAGGTCTCGCCGCTTAACGTGACGGACCTCTTCATTGACGAGTACCAGGACACGGACGGCATCCAGTTCCAGTGGGGCCGCGAGCACTTTAAGGCTAACATCCGCATGACAGCGGTGGGCGACGACGACCAGTCGATTTACGCGTTCCGTAACGCTCTGGGCTATCAGGGCATGCTGCGCTTCGAAAAGGAATTTGGGGCAAAGCAGCTGGTGCTCGGTAGAAATTATCGGAGTCACTCCGAGATTCTCTCCTCGTCCGTGAACGTCATTCGCAACAACCAGGGCCGGATAGACAAGCATCTGGTGGCGAACAAGGGCACCGGCGGCCAGACGCAGTGGCAGACCTACAAGTCGCGCGACGACGAAGCTTTCGCTGTCGCGAACCTTGCCGCTGACCTCGAGCGAGCCAACCAGAATCTGAAGGATGACGACAAGGTCTCATTCGCCGTGCTTGCGCGCACCAACCGGCGTCTGGATGAGGTCGAGTCTGCATTGTCGAAACGGGGCCTCCCGTATCGCCGGCCGCCCGGTGAATCCATCATGAACCGGCCGGAAGTCGCTATCTTCGGGACGGCGATCCACGCGGTCCTGAAACAAGACGCCCGAGCGACCGACGCGCTTCTCGGATGGAACGGCGTCAGCGAGGACGATCTGGGCAAGATCAAGCGCCTCTTCAACGGCAACCGCGTGCTCGGGAATGTCGACGACTTCCGCCGCGTTGGAATTTCCGACGACGGTAAGAAAAAGTGGCAAGACTTCGTCCGGCTCTTCAGCGGCTGGGAGCACAGTTACGCCGCCGGCGCCGAGCACCTCCTGATTCATGGCCTATGGGAATGGCTGGCCGGTAGCGCACAAAATAAAGCTTCGATCCGCATGCTGGAGATCGCCCGGGATCTTTACAGTCCCCGAAAAGCCATGCCGGGTCGTGAAGCGCAGTCGATCAAAGAACGCTACGACTCGCTAAAAAGAGCGGAGGCGGACCGAAAGGCGAAGGCCGAAAGCAAGGAGTGGGCGGTCGATCTCATGACGGCACACGGCTCGAAAGGCCTTGAATTCGAGACCGTCTGGATCATTGGCGCCGAGGAAGATACCTTCCCGGCGAAGGACGGCGCACTCGAGGAAGAGCGGAGACTCATGTATGTGGCCATGACGCGGGCGAAGCGCGCACTGTACATCTCAACCGGCGGCGGGCGTCCGCCCAGCGTGTTCATCAAAGAAAGCGAGATTGAGCGAGTCCAGGAAAACGACGAACGGCAAGCCGAAATCGCTGCGTGATCAGATGCCGACCGTGGCGGCGCGCATCGACGGGTTGCGGGTGCAATATGGCGCCGAATCCTTCGATGCGCGTCTTCGCCGCGCGATGGACGGGGAGCCGGTCTTCCACGCACGTGAAGGCGGCGTGGAATTTGGCACGCCTGTACCCGAGCTCGCCAACTGGGTCGACAGCATGGAGGATGCCTTTGGCTCGGACTTTGTGCTTATCAGCACAGCCATTCAACCGGGGGTGCCCAGTCTCATGCCCGTCACCGTGGATCCCTGCGTAGTCGACCGATGGCTCGACGACCGACGGCTCTGCGGCGGGTGCGACGGTAGTTGCATCGGGAAGCCCAGGCGTTGCAGCGAAGAAAAGGACTTGAGGACGGCAAGCCGTCGAAAACCATCCGCCAACGAATTGTGGGCAGCGCCAGAGATTGTCCAGCCCCTTGATCTGATCGAAAACAGCCCGCAGCCCGACGAGCAGGTTGTGATGGTTTATCTCGGCCGCTAACAGGCGCCGCTTAGAGCAGGTCGCCTGGTCGAACAACGAATCAACCGATTTCCAGTTCTTCCGCGTATTCCTCCGCGGTCTTCGGAACGTATTCCATCGAGAATTGCTTGATGGCAACGAGGGCCGACGTCACGCCTTGCAATAGCCGGTCACGCTCTTCGCGGTTCAATTCACCCTTGAACTCGCTCATATAGAGTTGCGCCGCCGCCTTGTCAGCCGCTACCAGTTGCTTGTAGAGTATGGTCGCCTCGCGGGAAATAAGGCGCAACACATACGTCTCGGGCTTGAAGACTTCTTCGTTGACTTCGCCCTTGTAAAACTCGGTGTCCATGACGAGAAGTTCCGTCGCAAACTCGAGATCCTTTAGATACTTGCCGAGCTTCCGTGTGTCAGTGCGCCTCGCCTTGGAAGTGTTGGTGAGCAGGAACAGCTGGCTGGTTACGAAGTTGAACTCGCGAAGCAGCCAACGCCGGATCTGAGGGGAGCGGATAGTTGCCCTGACCTCGATCGACGTGTTCGTGCGGATCTCACGGATTCGCTCCTCGTTTTTCGGGGCAGTAAGACGTTGTTCGCCTGTTGCAGTAGTCATTGGTTTCGCCTGCTCCCGTCTGACCTGCCAGCGCACCTCCCCGGAATGGAGCAGCACGCCGGCAGAAGGCAACGGCCGTGGTACCGCGTGGCAGTTGCGTTTCCACCGGGACAATAGTGGTCGTAGTCCACCGATTCTGCACGGCGTCCAGGCACAGTCGACTCCGAATAACCCGCTGTTTATCGTTGTATTTGAACTTGGCATCCGCTGATTGTTTGGGCTATGATAAGTGCATAGTTTTCCCCCGCCGATCCTTCGGCATGACACTGACGCTGCACCGAGGTCCTGCATCCCGGCACGCTTGCGTTGGTACCTTGGTGGATTTTCGTATCCACCCGTGTCAGTTGACCGACGACACGTGATGAACTGAAAGCGCTAGGGTCACGCGCTTTTGACATCAAGTCACTTTTTGCGACCGATGAGTCCAGGTTGAATCCTTCGGGATTTGACCTGGACGTTCAATTCCCCCTTCGCCATTGAAATCGCCCTGGGACACCTCAGGCGACTCTCTCCATTTCGACAACTCCTGGTTCCAGGCTTCTTCGGCCGAACTGCATTCGCAGTACGACCGAAGGTGCTTTCTAACCGCGCACACGCGCAAAAACCCGGAGCCAATCATGTCAACTCTCGAGTGGGAAGACGGTCCCACCACTATCCCCGAGCACCCCGCGCGTCCAGTCACTACCACAGCGACGGTCGATATTCGATATTCTCATCAGGACGCCGCGACGAAACCAACCCTCGTCGCTGAACCGCAAACGTCCGTGGTTGCCCCGACCGGCCGCGTTAATGCCGCGGACAAGCGCATCATCAACGGCCAGACGGACGTGAACCAGCTTGTCCCGTTCAAGTACAAGTGGGCGTGGGAAAAGTACCTCGCCGGCTGTGCGAACCACTGGATGCCGCAGGAAGTCAACATGTCGCGCGACATCGCACTGTGGAAAGACCCCAACGGCCTTTCGGACGACGAGCGCCGCATCGTCAAGCGCAATCTCGGGTTCTTTGTGACCGCAGATTCCCTCGCAGCAAACAACATCGTGCTGGGTACCTACCGCCACATCACGGCGCCCGAGTGCCGGCAGTTCCTGTTGCGCCAGGCCTTTGAAGAAGCGATCCATACGCACGCCTACCAGTACATCGTGGAGTCGCTTGGTCTGGAAGAGGGCGAAATCTTTAATGCGTATCGCGAAGTACCATCGATTCGCGCTAAAGACGAGTTTCTCATTCCCTTCATCCATACGCTGACCGATCCCTCGTTTAAGACCGGCACACCTGAAGCGGATCAGACGCTGCTGAAATCGCTGATCGTCTTCGCGTGCGTGATGGAAGGCCTCTTTTTTTACGTTGGGTTCACGCAGATTCTCGCGTTGGGCCGGCAGAACAAGATGACTGGCGCCGCTGAGCAGTACCAGTACATCCTGCGTGACGAGTCTATGCACTGCAACTTCGGCATCGATCTCATCAATCAGATCAAGCTCGAAAATCCGCACCTGTGGACAGCCGAATTCCGCGCAGAAATCCGCACGGTCTTCGAGAACGCGGTCGAGCTCGAGTACGCGTACGCCGAAGACACCATGCCACGCGGCGTGCTTGGTCTCAATGCGTCGATGTTTAAGAGCTATCTGCGTTTCATCTGCAATCGACGCTGTCAGCAGATCGGACTCGAACCGCTTTTTGCGAGCGAGGAGAACCCTTTTCCCTGGATGAGCGAGATGATCGATCTGAAAAAAGAGAGGAACTTTTTCGAGACCCGTGTCATCGAGTACCAGACAGGCGGCGCGCTGTCCTGGGAGTAATCCACCGGGTTACCGGTCGGCCACGAGCAAATCTCTCACGATTCATGTGGGGGCTCTTAGCCGGTAGCGTCACCGCTACCGGGTAACAGCTTCACTGTCACCGGTCCATTCCTACTGGTCTTTCAACGACGCACAGCGTCACAACCAGGAGTAGTTATATGAATAACGACTTATTCGCAGGCGTGAGTGCCATGAAGCGTGATGGCACGCTCGTCGCCTTCGACCCAAGCAAAATCAAGGCTGCGTTGCTCGCCAACGCTCTCGATGTTCGTGGGCACAAGGGCGGTAGCATTGAAAGCCTGTCCCAGAAGGACCGCGATCTTGCGGTGCAACTGACGGAGCAGGTAGTGCAACGCCTGACACGCGATTCGTCTTCGGCCATCCGGATCGAAGACATCCAGGACCAGGTCGAACTGGCGCTCATGCGTGCCGGCGAACTGGAACTTGTGCGCGGATATGTGCTGTACCGGGTTGCTCGTGCGAATGCACGTGTGGATTCGGTTGGCACGGAAAAGCTCGCACTGCGCGTCACGCTGGCCAGCGGCGAGGTTGTCTTACTCGACACCCAGAAGCTTGTCGACGAAATTCGCGCGCGCTCACACGGACTCGATGTGCCGGATGCACAGGTGATCGTCGACCGCGCCATCAAGCAATGCTATGACGCAGTCCCGGAAGCGGGGGTTCGTGAGGCCCTGTTGCTGGCGACCACCGAGACGATGGAAATGTACCCGGACGCTTCGCGCCTCGCGGCACGTCTGGTGATAGCGAACCTGCAGGCACAGATCTTCGGGGCTCCGTTGTTGCCGTCGGATGTGCAGCAGGGCTACACCGATGGGTTCGCGAACTTTATCCGCAAGGGCATTGCACTGGAAAATCTCGACCCTCGGTTGGGAGAGTTCGACCTGGTTCGTCTGGCGGCGGCGCTGCGCGCTAATCGCGACGGGCGGTTCGGCTATCTAGGCGTCGATACCCTCCAGGATCGTTACCTGCAGCACGATGAGGACAAGAACATCTTCGAACTGCCGCAGTGGATGTACATGCGGGTTGCGATGGGACTTTCGGTGAACGAGATCGAACGGGAAGCCCGCGCGATCCAGTTCTATGATCTCTTTTCGCAAGGGGACTGGATGTCGTCGACGCCAACGCTGTTCAACGCGGGGACGCGCCGGCCGCAACTGTCGTCGTGCTACCTGACGACGATCCCGGACGACCTCGATGGCATCTACGAAGGTCTGAAAGAAAACGCGCTCTTGTCGAAGTTCGCGGGCGGTCTGGGCAATGACTGGTCGCGCGTGCGCGCGCTCGGTTCGCACATCAAGGGAACCAACGGCAAGTCGCAAGGCATCGTGCCGTTCCTGAAGGTCGTGAATGATACCGCCGTCGCAGTGAATCAGGGCGGCAAGCGTAAAGGCGCGGTGTGCGCATATCTAGAAACGTGGCATCTCGATATCGAGGAGTTTCTGGAGTTGCGTAAGAACACCGGTGACGATCGTCGCCGCACGCACGACATCAACACGGCCAACTGGGTTCCGGACTTGTTCATGAAGCGCGTCCTCGAAGGTGGTGACTGGACGTTGTTCTCCCCGAATCAGGTACCCGACCTGCACGAGACGTACGGTAAGGAGTTCGAGCAACGGTACACCCGGTACGAGCAACTCGCGGCCCAGGGTGAACTGAAGCCGACGAAGGTCGTCTCGGCGCAGACTCTGTGGCGCAAGATGCTCGGCATGCTCTTCGAAACCGGCCATCCGTGGATTACGTTCAAGGATCCGTGCAACATCCGCAGCCCGCAGCAGCACGCGGGGGTGGTGCACTCGTCGAACCTGTGCACAGAGATCACGCTTAACACGAGCGAGTCGGAAATTGCCGTGTGCAACCTCGGGAGCGTCAATCTGGTGAATCACCTGGTGACCCGCGAGGACGGCAAGGTGGAGATCGACCGGGAGAAGCTCGGCAAAACCGTCACGACGGCGATGCGGATGCTCGACAACGTCATCGATATCAACTACTACTCGGTAGCCAAGGCGCGCAACTCCAACCTGCGTCACCGTCCGGTGGGTCTCGGCATCATGGGCTTCCACGACATGCTTCAGGAAATGCGCGTTCCATACGGTTCAGCAGCAGCCGTCGAGGTCGCTGACGAGGCGCAGGAGCTGGTGTGCTACTACGCCTATAGGGGTTCTAACGAACTCGCCAAGGAACGTGGCCGCTACCCGTCGTTTTTCGGTTCGCTTTGGGACCGGGGCATCCTGCCGCACGAAAGTGTGGCAATGCTGGAGGAGGCTCGTGGCCGCTCGGTGGGCTTTGAAGTAAAGGTACGCCTGAATGCCGAATGGGCATTGCTGAAGGAGAGCATCGGGCAATACGGGATGCGAAACTCAAACAGCGTGGCAATCGCTCCGACGGCCACGATTTCCAATATCGTGGGCGTCTCGCAGGCGATCGACCCGATCTTCCAGAACCTGTACGTGAAGTCGAATCTCGGTGGCGAGTTCACGGTGGTGAACGAGCGCTTAGTGAACGACCTGAAGCGTGCGGGGATGTGGGACGAGGCGATGGTGCTGGATCTCAAGCATTTCGACGGCGCAATCGGGCCGATCGAGCGCGTCCCGGCCGATCTGCGCGAGCTGTACGCGACTGCATTCGAGATTGACCCGACGTGGTTGATCGAGTGCGCAGCGCGCCGGCAGGTGTGGATCGACCAGGCGCAATCTTTGAACACGTACATGGCGAACGCCAGCGGCAAGAAGCTGGATGCAATGTACAAACTGGCCTGGGAGCGCGGACTGAAGTCGACTTACTATCTGCGCACCCTTGCAGCAACGCACGTCGAGAAATCGACCGGCCGTGTTGGTAGCCACAACGCGGTACCGTCCGGAAGCACTGAGTCCGCAACGGCGCCGCAGGGCGATCCGGGTACTCGCGTTGACGTGATGAAGTCGTACTTCGGAACGTTCCCCAAGACGGAGGCAACAGCCCCCGCTATTGAGGAACCGCCAGTAGCCGAGGGTCCCGTCTGTATGATGCGTCCGGGCGATGCTGGCTTTGGTGAGTGCGAGGCATGTTCTTAGACTCCGGTCAAGCACAAGGGTAAAACTCGGAGCGCAGCATGAAAGTGGATGGCCGCCAGTACGGGGCTGTTCATTCAAGTAAATGTCTCACGCGCTGGGTGTTTACAGCCGTCATTCTTATCACTAGAATGGGAACGTCCGAAAGGGCTTTCCTGTGTCTCCTCCCGGCGATACAGGAAAGCCGCCTCGCTCCCCAGGCGGATGAAGCAACGCGCCGCCGCTGCGGCATGAGGGGAGAAAGAAATCATGAACATCACTGAGCGATAGCCTGCCAAGCTCACGACCGGTTTTTCGAACGGTCGAATCGTGCAAGCGGCATATCCGCGTCCTAACGATCTGTACAGCCCGCCAACTCTCTTGTGGTCGGGAGATCGCCAGCATCCGATTAAGTTCTTGTAATTCGTGCAAGCGAAGGCTTTTGTGTGCGTCTGCTCACGAAAGTCGTTGCGGCTTAAGCGCGACCTCAACACCCCTTTTCCAGCGCCGTTACGGCAATTACTCAAGGGGTTCATCATGAAACAGGAATTTTCGGCTTTCCGTCATCTGGTTAAGCTCGCGGCAAATCTCAACCTTGCGTATGCAGTGACCTTCGTCGCTCTGCTCGGGGTCGCGATAGTTTTCGGTGGAATCGCATATGAGCAAACGGCACAGCACCATCTGTTGCTCAATGGTGGTCTCGCTGCGCTTGATGCTTATCGCACGTTAGTGGCATCGCACCAGTTGACGTTTTTCGCTTTCATGGCGGACTCCGTCACTGGCCGTTGCTATGCAATCAGTGCATTCGTCCAGGGGTTGGGTTTCTGGGTTCTCTTTGTCCTGACTCCGCTCGTGGCCTGCGTGTTGTTCCTGGCACGTCTTGCTGCGCGACGCTATGCCGCGCCGGCCGCCGCTGCTCTCTGGGAAGTGATGCGCGACAGTCAGTGGGAACGTACATAAAGCTGGATTAACGCGCGTCTTTTGCGCCTGGCAATGCTTGACCCGAAGGCCTCCCCGGAGGCTTTCCGATCCGTCCTTCGGCGTGCATCGGAAAGCCCCTACGCGCTCTGGCGCATCTCGGGCCTACCTCTTTCACAGCGCCGTTACGGCAAAAAAGAGGAAACTCATGAACAACGCAATCAACACCTACGAACTCGCCCACCGTGATCAAACGTCAGGCTGGGACTTAGCGCGCAATGACATCAACGGCGTTAATCTTTACAAGATGCGCCCGATCGAAGTTGCAGCACAAGCGGGCGATGTTGCGGAATTCTGCGCAATCATGAAGCATCCGTCCTTCGTCGCTTCCGGTGCCCGTCCGCATTTCTTTGCTGACGTCGGTCGCGCACACCGTGGCGAGCATCGTGACGAGCGTTATCTCGCGCTTCTCCCGCACCTGAAATCCTTCGACGCTTTGGCGTCCCAGCAAGCGAGTAGCGTTTAGTCTTGCTGCTCCGCTAACCATGGCTCTCACAGGGTCATGGTAGGAATCTAAGCCTCCTTCCGGAGGCTTTCCGACGGTTTGCATCTTCCGTCGGAAAGCTCAGCGCGCCCGCGGGCGCCATCCGGGCTTGCCCCTTTTACAGCGCCGTTTCGGCATAAGGGGGAAATCATGAACCAGCAAGCCATCAACCCTGCAATCCCCGCTTCCACCAAACCGGTCAGCGAGGGAGATAAGCGCGTCATTCGACTGAATGGCTGCACTTTGCACGAAGTGTTCCTCGACGGTCAGTGGGTCTGCACGTTAGCGGAGTAAAAAGTCTTCAATCGCGCACCTTTGCGCCTCGCAATGCTTGATGAAAGCCTCCCCGGAGGCTTTCCGACGATCGCCTTGGCGACTGTCGGAAAGCCTGCTGGGCGCGTCTGCGCACACCGGGTCTCCCCCTTTTTCAACGCCGATACCGGCATCCAAAGGGGAAATGTCATGAACAACGTATTCCGGAAACTGTTGAACCTGCAAACCGCAATTGCAATCCTCTTTGGGATTCCCAGCGAAAACGAGTACTCGGTGCATGCGCTCGCGAGCTACCGCCACGCCGCGCTGCGTACCGTGAGTCACGCCGTCTACCTCCTGCTGGCGTTTGTCGCGTTAATGTTCGTCACAGTCCTCGCGATGGCAGCAGCGTTGAAGGCGCCCGTCCCGCAATCGGCCTACCTGGTGGTGCAGTATGGCGTTCTGACGTTGCTGCTCTGGTTCGCCGCCGAAATAATGTATTTCGCCTTCATGTGTAACCCGGAGACGATTCGAACCAAACGCAGCTGGGTGTCGATGTAAACTCGAAACGTTTGTCGAACGCCCCCTTGGGGGCTTTCCAGTGGGCAGCTCAGACCTACCGGAAAGCCTCGCGCCCGCGATTGCGTGGCTCGAGTTTGTCTCCTTTACCAGCGCCGGTACGGCAACCAAGGAGAAAGCACATGAAAAGGAAGCGCGTCACGAGTGGTTTTGAAAGAGCAATGAACCTCATCAAGTGGTCGTGGTTCTGGTATCCGCTTGGTGGTATGTTCTTCAGCGTTATTTGCTCTTGGGTACTCAAAGTCTTCCACCCGGCGAATACCACGCCCCTGTATTGCGGATTTTTCGTCTGGACGTTGCTGGCCGGTACAGCTTTTTACCGCATCGTTTGCCCGCGAGTCCCCAAGACGCAGTAATGCTCTAGGAAAACCCTTTTTGGGTTTTCCGATGAAGCTTCAGGGCTTTATCGGAAAACCCGTCGAGGAATTGGCCGCAATACGTGCAGGTTCCATCCGCCGGAAAAGTCTCCGGGCTCCAGCCCAAGGTCTTTCGATGCCTATACTTGGCATTACCTTCTGGAGATTCGAAATGAAAAAGAAAAACAAAACCCCCGTAACCCCGATTCAGTCCCGGGAACATCAAGGTTTCGTCAAGGCCCGCCTCGCTGAAGTGCGCGAGGTGGCCCATGAAAACGTCTCGCTCGGCATCTGCATTGCACTGACCGCCGGTTTCGCATTAGTGGTGAGTTTTCTTGCCAATGAAGCGGGAGCGGCGCACGGACTCTTTAGCTTCACCGCGACAGTGTTAGTCGGCGCGATTGTTGTCATGCTGCTCACTCAGAAGTCTTGGTCGTGCGGAAAGGAACTCGTCGCGGCATATCGCAAAATCCTCGAGGTCCTTGACCCCGTCGAACGAGCAAAGATGGACGTCGAAATTCCTACGACCGGCGCATTTCTTAGGTTTGGATTCGGGGCGCTAGTTGCACTGGCATGCCTTGCAGGTTCGGCATGGCTTGCCGGACTCGTCATGGGCGAGGTGCAAACTCAACTGGGCGGAAGCGTCATGTACTCGCTTCTCGATTTCCTCCACCGCAATCTGATGGGACTGGGTCTTGCCCTGTTCCTGATTAGCCGAGTCGACTTCCTTGCTGACTGGCTCGTCGCGCTCAACAAGAGTGGTCTAGCTGAGATGAAGGAATCTTCCTGATTCTTCAGCAGCAAATCGAAGCGGCCATCTGGCCGCTTCTTCAATCGTCGCACGCGACCCCTCTACGCGACAGAAGAACTTTGGCACGGCATCTCAGAGTTAAAACTCCGGAATGCCACCTGGCAGGCACGTAACCCCAAGCCGACATATCGGCATGACACGACCTCACGGTCATGGCACGGAATAAACCTGCAAGGAGAAGTCAAATGAAATTCAAGATGTCCATAGAAATCAAGAAAGAACTCACGGAGAAGGGCATTATCCTGGTCAAGTTCGCAGCTGACCTGGCAACAGCCTTCGTGATGCTTCTTTTCATCGCGGAATCGGCGCGAATCAGTGAAGAGGTCATCTCGGCACTGACCGCGGCGACGCATGACTCGTTGATGGGATTCGTCCTGTCGACCTGCCATGTAATTGTGACGGGTTTCGATGCTGTCGCCTTCGTTTGGGTCGGCTTCAAATCCCTCCAACGCTTCATCAAGAGTCTGAAGTAACTGGGCTTGTCTGTCGTTGTTGTCCTTATTAACCGGAGATCCACATGAAGAAAATCGCGACTGTGTTTGTCGGCGAGGTGAAAGACTTTGGACGTGAAGTCCTTCGCCCCGTCGTTCAGGTATATCGCGCGCTGTCTGGCGCAGGCGTGAGCAGCACCCCGGTCCAGTCCCCGGACTGATCTGGTTCGCCGCCTCACGCGAGGCAGCAGAATCTCAAAAATGGTAGGGCCCTTCGGGGCCTTACCATTCCCCTTCAGGAACAGAGCATTGGCCTCCAACGCTGTGTTTCCGGAAGCTCCGGTTTTTCAACGCCCTTTGCGGCAAGAACTGGAGAAAATCAAAATGAGCATACTTTCCTTTGCTGAACGCGGTAGATGGGGTAAGTCGTCGTGGCGCGGCAACTGTTCGGGCTACGTGTATAAGGATCTGTTCGAGCGATTGCTCGTCGACCTGGCCGATCCGGTCTTCATCGATCCGATGATGGGCTCTGGCACGTCGATCGAGGTGGCCCAGGAGATGGGAATTCGAGCGCACGGCCTTGACCTCCATCAAGGCTTCAATGCACTTCGGCATAGCATCCTCGAGCGCGCCGGTGAGCCCGGTCATCTCGTTCTTTCACACCCCCCGTACGCTGGCCAAGTTTTGTACTCAGGGAAAGGAAACGTGTGGGGTACGGATCCTCATCCTGACGATCTGTCGCATTGCATTGACGACGAAGATTTTCACGCGAAGCTTCAGCTTGTGATGCTCAACCAGCGCGAAGCGACGCTTCCGGGTCAGTACTACGGAACGATCATCGGCGACTGGCGACGCCAAGGGAAGTACACCTCCTATCAGGCGGAAGTCATCGCCCGCATGCCGGCAGACGAACTGGCTGGAGTACTGATCAAACAGCAGTTCAACACGACCAGTGCACGCAAGACATACCGGGGAAAGATGGCTTTACCCTTTATCGAGCACGAGTACGTGATTCTTTTCCGCCGCGCTTCGAGAACAGTGCTCGCGGTGCTGGGCGTGGTGGCCAAACAAGCACACGCACGCTTGCAAGGCACCTGGCGCAACGTCGTCAAACTCGTCCTCATGCAGTTGGGCGGCCAGGCGCCTCTGCCGAAGATCTACGAGGCTGTGGCCAAATCGACCGACAAGGTGAACGGCAATCCTCACTGGCAAGAGAAGGTCCGCCAGACGTTGCAGCTGAGTTCCGAGTTCGTTTCATCCGAACGAGGCGTCTGGGCGTTGGCGTAAGGAGTCGGACAGCGGGCAGACGGGGTGGGGTGGTACCTTCCGTTTGCCCGTTTGTCTGCTAATATGGTTCTTGTAGTCCGGCCGCGTCCCGTTGACGCATGAAGCTTTCATCCCGCAGTGCGTTACGCGCTGCAAGCTTGGCGGTCCTGCAGCGATCGCCCTCCATCGGCGTTCTGCCGATGGCGTCCCGCAACTCGATGAAGTAACCATCAGACATGCCTCTGGAATGGTCCTGCTATTCCAGTGCGCATCGCACTCGTGCCTTTAATTGCCAGCCATGGCATTAGGGATCGACGGCAACCGCCGGCGATAACCCATCCGGACGCGCGTCCGAGAAGGCAAAAATCATGAACACCACGAAACCTATGAAGTCGATTTTGAGCGAGCGTACCCACAACCGTGGAAGCGCCCGCGCGGCTGGCAAGATTCGCTGTGGGACGAAAGTCCTGACAGGTGCTGCCGCGAAAAACGAAAAGGCCCGTTCCCTGTTCGAAGAGGGTCGGCGCAACGGCAAGAAATCGTCCGCCATCGAGAAGGAGATCAAGGAACTGGGTATCGATCGACCGCTGCGGCCGACGAACACCCAGGAGTTCCACGTGTTTCGCAGCGACTTTGTGCTGCCGATCTTCGCGGACAAGATCCTCGACGTCTATGGCGAAGGAGAAGGGAAGGCTCGCAAGCTTCTGAAGTTTCCTCTCGTTTTCCACAGCAATCACATGCACGACTTCTTCCCGCACGCACTTGAAAGTCATTCGCTGCCGGACAAGTTCCGCTCGGCTTTCGACGGCAACGGAAACCGGGTATGCGAGACGCTGCCCGAGGTGAAGCCCGAGCATGTGGCTGCGCAACGGAAGGCGGGCATCAAACGCGTTCCGCGTCGTGAATGGGATATCCGCGGCACATGTGAGCCTCGCGTGTGCCAGGAGTTCCAGGGCGGCCATTGCAAGTTCCGGGGTCGACTCAAGTTCTTCATGCCGCTGATCTCCGGTCTGGGTCTCGTCGAAATCGAGACGAGCTCGGAGTACGCCGCTGAGGGAATCTGGGAGACGTTGGATCAGGTCCAGCAAACGTTGGGCTACATTCCGACCTCCAACCCCGGCAAGCCCGGCCATCCTGTTTTCATGATGTCAAAAGTCCAGGAAGAGCGGGTGTACTACGACGCGGAGGGCAAGCACACGGGTCTTCAGTGGGTGCCGCGGTTGACTGTCGATCTCGATATGGGCGCGCTGCTATCTGCCGGCCCATCGACGACCGAGGGGCCTACCGTTCCGAAGGCTTGGCTGCCCGCGGCATCGCAGGAAGTCAAAGTCGCCGCCGTAGTCGCCGAAAGTCGGGCTGAGTCGCCCTCGAAGGTCAATCCTGTGCTTTATGAGATCGACGAGAAGCTTCGTGCTTGTGGGTGCGACGCAACGTTGTTCTACCGGCTCGTCCTACGGAAGTACGGGGATAACTGGAAGGATCGCGATGCGACAGTGCTGGAGGTGCGGGATCTGCTTGGGAAGGTTCAGAAGTACGGCAAGGACCTTGACCTTGTCCTGCGCACCCGACTGCTCGCGTCCGACTACCAAGTCCCTGAAGATCTGTTCGGTGCGTACACGAAGGAGAAGTTCGGGGACTGGTCCAAGAGCTTTCCGAAGATGCGCGAGGTCATCAAGCACATTGAAGACCTCTTCGCCGAGGGACGGGAAGCCGCGCTCGCGACGATGGGTTCCGCAAGGGATCTCGCCACGCAAGCCCAGTAATGCAGCTTCAGGAAGGCCCCTTTCGGGGCTTTTCCAGGTCCATAGGCCTGGAAAAGCCTCACTTGCCTCCGGTTTTAACCGCCACTCATATGGCAGGAGGAAGTAACCATGAACCATGCAATTGATGGTCTGAAAGTCGCTCACTTTAGCGACCTGCATTACGCACCGGGCACCCTTGCGGAAGTTGGTCCCTGTTTCGAAAGCGCTGTCACGAACGCAATTGCGGCAGGCGTCGAGGTATCAATCGTCACCGGGGACAGCACCGACCACAAGCAGGATGCCCATAGCCCGGCTCTTCACGAACTGTTCAGGCAGATCCAGCGGCTGGCGAATCACTGCCCCGTGCTGCTTCTGCAGGGCACGTTCTCCCATGAGCCAGCGGGCATGCTGCACCTGTTCCGGTTTGTCGCTTCTCGATTTCCCATCGAGATTGCGGACCGGATCGGGCAGTTGGCGCTGTTCAACAACGAGTGGCGCTGGGTGAATTCCGCCGCCGAGTGCAAAGGCGCACGGCTCGTGGTGTCAACGGCGCCGACGGTCAACAAGGCCGACCTCGTTGCTTCGGTCGAGCCCGAGAAGGTGGCCGAGGCCATGGGTGACGTGCTGGCTGCGCTGATGGGAAACGTCTTTGCACCGGTCAACCGTGAGGTACGCGCGATGGGAATTCCCACCGTGCTTATCGGCCACGGGACGGTCAGAGGCTCCATGACGGAAACCGGCGTGCCGATGGCTGGACTGGACCACGAGTTCACTCTTGGGGCGTTGTACTCGGCGATGTGCTCCGCGACGATGCTTGGGCACATTCACCTGCACCAGTCGTGGGAACGGGAGGTCGATAGCGTGCTGCAACGGGTGGCCTACCCAGGATCCATCGGCCGTAACCATTACGGCGAGCAGGGAGAGAAGGGGTTTCTCATTTGGGATGTTGGGGCGATGGGTGCGTCCTTTGAATTTGTTGCAACTCCGGCCTGCCGGATGATCGATTTCAACTTCACTGGGGCACCGGACCTCGAGTACATCAAGTCGCACGCCAGCGAGTTTGCAGGTGCGTTTGTGCGAGTGATGTACGAAATTGACGAGGAGTTTTCGTCAACGGTTGATCGCAAGGCCATTCGCGAGGCGCTCAGTTCGGCTCGCGAGTTTGAAATCAAGGGGCGGGTTATTCCGGCGGTCCGGCAACGGGCACCTGGCATTTCCCGGATAGCGTCGATCAATGAGCGCGTCAGTCACTGGTGCTCGTTGACCGGCAACGAACCCGACGACATTGTGGGGAGACTCGCGTTAATGCAGGTCTCCGATCCTAAGGAAATTGCAGCTAACTTTTTGAAGGGACTTTACGATGAACAAGACAGCAAAGGCATTCCTGGCGGCGTCGCTTCTCTCGCTCTCGACAATGTCGATGGCGGGCAGCTTCGACTGGTTGCCGGCGAACCTGGGGGACTCGGTATCGCAGGCAGTTGATCACGTACAGCACAGTGCATCGTCGCTGTTCGATGGACAGGAGCACGAACCGCCACGGTCCCGCAGCCATTCGTACCGCGCTTCGCGCACGTCATTCAAAACGGGCGAGGGCGAAGGCTCGTGCGGTGGCGAGATGGTGCTGCCGAAAGGAGCGACCCTCACGCCGGGTTTTTCTCCGGAAGGCACCTCGGAAGGGGTTGTGCTGCGGGCGCTTCATGAAGCATCAGAAGGCGATGGCGAGCGCACCCTGCTCGTTGCCGCGTACGAGTTCACCTCAATCCCAATTGCCCGCGCAGTGGTCGCAGCAAAGGACTCCGGTGCGCGGGTCGCTGTCGTAGTTGATCCGACCGAAAACCAGAAGCGCGCCTCGCAGGTACGCTTTCTGGTCGAGCACGGCGTGCCTGTACGCGAGGATCACCAACGCGCCATGCTACACGACAAATTTTTCGTCGTGAACGGAAGCACCTTGGAGCTGGGATCCTTCAACTATACGCGTGCGGCAGCCTCTGACCAGCATGCAGAAAACGCAGTCGTGCTTCGGCATGTACCTGATGAGGCCGCTTGCTACATCGCTCACTGGAAGCGTTTGTGGGATGAATCGACGGCGGTTGGCAATATGTAGGAAGGCTGTAACGGAATAGCGACGCCGGTTCATCCGGCGTCGCACGTTCCTCTTGTTCTCAGAACGCCCCTTGTTGTATCCTGCTGAGGTAGTAAGCGCCGCCTCTGCGGCAGTAACGCCTTAAAATCGCAGCTGCTTTTCCTTTAGGCACGACAGCAAAGGACAAGCATCTACGTCGATCTCTTTGAGACGCCGGATTCCGGCCGTTTTCATATCGCCGCTTCTGCGGCATGGAGATCGCAAATGAAGCCACTCAGGCTACGTCTGAAAGGATTTACCGGCATCTGGTCGGGCCTTCAGAAATCAGAAATTACCCTCGATTTAACCGTAATACCCGAGAACGCCGTGCTTGTGGCGCTCGTGGCAGAGAATGGTAAGGGCAAGTCGACGATCCTCGACAATCTGCATCCCTACCGCATCATGCCCGGCCGCACACGGGGTATCAAACCGTCTGCCTTTTCGTATTGGGGTGAGCTGCGCGAGCCCGTGGCGGAGAAGGAGTTCGACTGGGAATACCGAGGTGAGGTTTATCGCACTTCTTTGGTATTCAAGACGAACGGCAAAACGCAGTCTCAGACCGCGTTTCTGCTCGGGGGCACCGGCGGTAGCTGGGAACCTGTTCGACTCGCTGACGGCATCGTTTCCGACGGCGGCACGGCATCATATGACGCGTGCGTGGAGGAAATCCTGGGGCGTCCCGAGGTGTTCTTCACGACAGCGTTCGAGGCGCGCAAGCGCACGATGCTCGCCGAGTACGATACGGGCAGCATCAAGAAGCTCCTGAGCATCTGGCTGAACGTCGACCCGATGTTGAAGGCCAGTGCGAACGCTGCGGAAGTAGCGTCGCTGCTGGGCGTCAGCCTCTCGGAATGCCAGGCGAAGCTACGAAACGCTCCGTCAGTTGAGTCTGCAGTGCGCTCAGGACTGGTCGAATGTCAGTCGATCACGGACCTTATCGCTAGCCGCACGGCGGAACTTTCGAGGGCGGAAGCAGTGGCGGAAGAGACCCGTAACGCAATCGTCAGGCTCGATGCCCAGATCGAAGGGATGCGCCAGACGGAAGTGCAGCGCGTGGAATTGCGCCGGCACATCCAGACTGAGCGTAGCCGCGGTGAGCAACGTGAGCAGGAGATTCGGCTCGAGGCGAACACCTCGCTGGCGCTCTACCGGCAGACTGCAACTGATCTAGCCGCAGCCATCAAGGTGACGACAGGAGAGGTCGCGGGTTGCGAGACCCAGATCTCCGGGCTCGTTCGTCGACTTGGCACGGAAGACCGGGTGAATGTCGCGGTCCAACGTGTGAAAGTTCTCGATGCAAGACAGTCAGCGATTTCGACTGAACTTGAGGCAATCCAGAAGCAGATTGAAGCGCTCAAGCCGGTCCGAGTTACGGTCACGCAGCAGATTGAGGTGCAGGCGACCGCCCAGGCGAATGGGATCGCTGCAAAGGAGCGTCAGGTCAAGATCGAGACCGTCGCGGCGTTGGCCGATAAGGTGCCGTGTGTTAACACGGATTTGCAGCCTCGTTGCGAACTGCTCGCGGATGCACTGGCGGCCAAGGCATCGCTTGCTCAAGTCCAAAAGGAACTGCTCGCTAACCGGGGCAAGTACCGGAGCGCGCGGGACCTCCTGAAGGCAGCGGGAATAGAAATAAAACAACTGGAAGATCTTGAGGCAAAGGAGGCGCCGCTTCGAAAGGAGCACGCTGCGAACGCCCAAGAGATCACTGCCCTCAACGCAACCGCATCGCAAGCAGCACTGATAGCGGAAGCGAAGATGCAACATCCGCAGGTCGCGGCGCTACTGGTTACCAAGCAGCAATCGCTCGTTGGTTCGCGTGCACGGCTGAATGAGTGCAACGCTAGTCTTCAGGCACTTTCGGCGCTTGTGGAGCAAAGAGTCGCGGAGGCAAGGAAATCCGTGACCGCGGCCATCTCCGGCTTCGAAACTAGACTGGCGGCACTGCCGGCAGAAATGGATGCGAAGGCCCGCGCCAGCGCCAACGAAGCCCGTTCGAAGGCGGAGCAACAGGTGACAGACCTGAAACAGGTCATTGCCGATCTGCGCAATCAGCTAACTGCCGCCCAACGGCAACTTGCCCAAGCGCAGGTTCTGCTTGAGCAGCTTGAGCCCATCCGAACCACGGCCGCGGCACTCACTCAGGAAATTGCGAAATGGCGTTTGACCTCCGAGGCAATCGGCAAAAACGGTGTAGTTGCTCTTACGATCGACGATGCCGGCCCGGATATCTCTGCGCTTGCAAATGACCTGCTGTCGCAGTGCTACGAGGGCAACTTCGTCGTTCGCTTCGAAACCCAGCTTGCGTTGAAGTCCGGCGAGATGCGCGAGGGCTTTGACATCAGGGTGCTCGATGTTCGTGACGGCGATGAGAAGTCCATCGACGAGCTGAGCGGCGGTCAAGAGGTCTTCGTCAATGAATGCGTTACGCGCGGGGTTGCGTTGCATCTCGCTCAGTCGGGCAGCTATCGTTTCGACACGCTCTTCACGGACGAGTCGGATGGCCCTCTGGATGAGAACAACAAGCGCAGATTCATGGCGATGAAGCGAAGGATTCTCGATCTCGGCAAATACAGCCGCGAATACTTCGTCACCCAGACGAGTGAATTGCAGGGCATGGCCGACTACACGATTAACGTAGCCGAGCTGTGATTCTTGCAGGAAAGCCGAAAGGCTTTCCCGTGCCATTGCTCATGCAGTCGCACGGGAAAGGCTCCCAGGCCTGTTTCTCCAGTTTTGCAACGCCCTTATCGAGGGCAATAAAGGAGAAACCTCATGATCCACATGAACTGGGGTGTTTTTGTCGCGAGCATTCCGCTTGCTGCTTCCGCTTCGACGGGGGCATCTTCGGGTGCAAAGAAGCGACACAAGAAAAAGGCAGAGGCACTGGCGACGGAGGCCATGCCGCAGTGCGTTTCCCTCTTCATCGATCGTACGCGCCCGAGCGCTACGGCCGAGGTGGTTATCAACCGCCAAGAAGGGGAATCGGACCACGAACCGGAGGCTATCGACAATGCCGACATTTCCGACCATCTGTACAGGTTCGGGAAGAGCGACACCGATGCAATGCGGCTGGCTAAAGGTGCGTGGAACGGGATGGTGAACGATCTACGCGCGATTGTGGCGGCTCGCAATGCAACGTCGCACGGCAGCGACCTGTTTCAGTTTGTGATGCCTGACCAAGACGAACTGCGCCTGTATGACGCGCTCCAGTGGATCTACGGATTCCAGGAGCCGATGGCGGACGAAGTCATTGACGGCAAGCTCGTTCAGGACCTTTGCGTTACGTTCGAGCAAGCCTGTGGGGAGCTCGGGCGGGATGCGGAGGTGTTCCGCCGTGTGCTAGCGCGTGTCGTGCGACCCCACTTCAAGGGGTTGCTTCGCACGATCGAGCAGGTAGCTGGTCCTTACTTCGCTCGCGATTGCGAGCAGAAGATCGAGGACTACGTTGAAGTCTCTGGCTGGAGAGCGCACTGATGAAAAACCCGATACAAGCACACGACCTAGGATGGGTGGGAGTGTTCTGGCTGATTGCACAGTGGAGTCTGAGTCTGCTGTGCCAGGTCGCCGTGGCCCTTTGGCGGTTAGCGGTCTGGTCGGGCAAAAAGACCTTCAGTCTCTATGGCAAGTACGCCGACTATCAGGCCTTCCGTGCAACTAAGAAAGCACTTGATGCAGCGGCCCACCCCGTCGAACCAACTGTCTCTGCCGCATCTGCAGCGCCTCAACCGGCACCGCAGCCTGCGGCCCAGGCGGCACCGCAACCAGCAACTCAGCGTTCGTCACTCAACTCGACCGCAGACGAGCCGCAGGCCCGCGTTATTGGCCGAGCAGTAGAACCAGAAGCCAAGGCGGCCAAGCATTACAAAAGCGGCCTGAACGCTGGCGACCTTGTAATCGCGGACAGCCACGCGACGGAAAAAATCGGCGGGCGGTGGTATCGCTTTTCGATGTATCGCGACGCTGGACGCGTGGTGCGCTACGACGTGAAAGACAAGGCGCTCCTGAAGGATTTTCACCGGAGCACCGCGGCCGCCCTCAAGGTGCCGTTCTCGTTAGAGCAGGCAATCCTCTTCACCAGCCGTGAAGTTCTGGCTGCGCGCAAGGCGGGAGGTAAGTCAGCAAAGGGCAAGGCGGTCAAATTGACGCCCGCTCTCCCGCAGCCTGGAAAGGAACAGGCATCTGGATCAGCACCTGCACCGTCGCCAGCATGGGACGAGCCACCTCCGTGGACCGACATGCCACCGGAGTACGAGTCATACAACGCGTACGCCCGTGACGATGAGGGATACGGTTCGGTGGCACGGCAGGCACCTCCTGTTGCTGCGCGCCCTGTCGCTGCCCGCCCTATCGCTGATGATCAACCGATGGATAGCGACGTGGTGGAGCACGAGGGGGAGTGTAGCTGGGAGAACAACCAATACCAGGGGACGATCGAGGCGCAGTACATGGCGCTTCGCAAGCCCAAAGGTAGAGAGCCATACAGCATCTTCACGATGCTTCTCAAGCTCGGCGATGAAACCAAGAAGGAGTTCACCGGAGTGGAGTTGCAGGGCCGCTCTATGGATCTTCAGCTGGCCAAAGGCGACACGATTGAAATCCGAAAGGGGATTCAGCATTACTCAATCGTGAAGTCTGACTCGTCTGAACACCGGAAGCGAAACGTCTACGCCATTCGGGTCATTGCCAAGGCGATCAACCGGAAGTTCGGCTAGCAGCAGTAAAGCATCGGGGAAGGGCACGCATCGCGTGCTCTCCCTTCTAAGGAATCTTTCGACGGCTTCCAGAGAAGCCACAGGAGTTGGAAATGGCATCAGTGAACAAAGTAATTCTCGTCGGCAACCTCGGCGCAGATCCTGAGGTTCGGCATCTGCCCAGCGGCGACGCAGTTGCAAACATCCGCCTCGCGACGACGGATCGCTTTAAGGACAAAACGTCCGGCGAGATGAAGGAACTGACGGAATGGCATCGCGTGTCGTTTTTCGGCCGGCTGGCCGAGATCGTGAACGAGTATCTGAAGAAGGGCTCGTCGGTGTATATCGAGGGCCGAATTCGTACGCGCAAGTACACCGATCAAGCCGGCGTGGAAAAGTATGCAACGGAGATCGTCGCTGAGCAGATGCAAATGCTCGGCGGCCGCGGCGGCAATGGCGGCGGCAACGATGGCGGAGACAGTAATCGCCGCAGCAACAGCGGCGGCGGGGACTACGCGCGGCAGTCTCGCGGCGGTCCCGGTGGTGGCGGCAGCGGCAATCGCGGCGGCTCGCGGCCTGCTACTGGCGGTGTTCCTGCTGGCGGAGGCTTCGACGAAATGGACGACGATATTCCGTTTGTGGATGATGCGAGTAATCTTGATTACGAGCGAATTTCACGTGAGATGTAGTAGAGAAATATCAATCTCTTAAGGATTGCGTACCGTTGGAAGCCCCGTCAGGGGCCTTCCTAATGCCGGGCGACTCCGGCATCAGGAAGGCTCTTCCGAGCGTTCAGTGCACGCCTTTTTATACGCCATGTTTTGGCAAGAGGGCTAAATCATGAAAGAGCAACTTAAACCGAAGTTAGACATCGAAAGTGTGGATTGGGAAAACGTCCTCCCGTTCTACATCGACAAAACCTACCGGACAGAAAAAGGCTGGGGACCTTGCCCGTTTTGCGATGGAGCAAATACCTACCGGATCTTCTACGAGAACCGGAAGGGCAAGAGCGGCTGGTTCTGCAGCAGGTGCAATACAGGTGGTAATTTCGTGGGGCTGATCAACCAGGTCACCGGTAAGCCGTTTCGCGAGATCTACTACGAGCTGGAGAACCAGAACTACAACGGTGGTATGCCAGTTACTGTCAGCCAAGCCAAGCCTGCGGCAAAGAAGCGTCCGGAGAAAAGCCCGGAGGAGATTCGCCGGGACTTGCGGCAAGCTTGGGACGGTGCTGGTCCAGTCACGGAAGATTCGCCGGTCTGGAAATACCTGAGCAATCGTATTCCAGGCCTCAAGCTGGAGTGGATGGGACCGGATGTGCGGTATCACCCAGGCATGGACTTCTGGCACGACGATAAGAAGCGGGTTTTTCCGGTCATGCTGCAACGGCTTGTGTCGTCCACACGTGTAGCCCGCACGCTGCAGAGACTGTTTTTGACGCCAGACGGTGCGAAGGTCCCGTTCTACGACGCAAAGGGAAAGTCAGCGGCGAAGAAGCAGATGTCTTCACCGGAAGGGCCTTCTGGAGGCTCAATTCGGCTCAATAACGCAAAGTCCGGGCATCTTGCGCTGACCGAAGGAGCGGAAACCGGGTACGGGGTTGTAGCAAAGCATGAGAACCGCATTGAAGTTCGGAGCATGCTCGACTGCGGGAATCTCTCCAAAGCGGATATCGACTGGTCGCGGTATGATCGGATCGACATCTACGCGGATCGGGACAAGTTCGTCGAGCGGCTTGGCTATCGCCCAGGCGAACACCATGCAGAGATTCTCGCCGAGAAGCTGCGTGCAATGGGCAAGGTGGTGCGTATCATTCGCCCGGTCGAAGATGGAATGGATTTCTGCGACATCTGGGTGAAGCAGTACGCTCGCATGCAAGCCCGTAAGGCTGCACGCGCGGCGCGGGATCAGGATCGTGAAGCTGCTCGCGCTCAGGTCAAGGCATCAATGGCCATCGCCGCATGAACACGTCGACGGGTAACCGCCGGCGGATAGAAAGACAACGGCCCCCAGGGGCCGTTTTTTTTGGTCAGCGCAACAGCATGATGAAGTCAAAGCAAAATGGCCCGCACGTCCATTCGGATTGCAGTCCACTCGTGCGGGTGGATGCTACCGGACCTACTCCCCACCGGTACGCGCCGTCCGAACCCGTGCTCCGTCGTCGAGCCGTTGCGAAGTTCCCGGTGCGAACGTGCGTTAGCGCACAAACCGGGAACGCTAGCCGGAGCCGATCTGCTAACCTTACTAGGCGCCACCTTCAGATCCCGGCGGGCCCTTTCCAGCGTCCCCACTTGCGAATCATCCGCGTTAAAACCGGTTGGATGCCATGCTGAACCTGACTCGGTCTTTGCCAGCCTTCGCCCTGATCTTTTTATCCTTCACGTGGGCCCACGCCCAAGGCGAGACGGCTCCGTTCGATCCGGGCAATCCCGCGTGGCGAAAGATCACGGGCCAGGACTGTTGGATGCACACGTTACTGTCGCGCGATCTATCGGTGACTTGGACTGGCACATGTTCCCAACAGCGAGCTTCCGGACAAGGTACCGCGACATGGCGTAACCCGGCTGGGTCCATCACCACGGTCATCACGGGCACACAGATCAACGGAGTGTTCGTCGGAAAGGAAGTCTATGACGCCTATTCGGCCGACGGCGAGCGAGTGCACTGGGAGGGATCTGTCGAGCATGGCAAGATGCAAGGCCATGTTCTCTTCGAGTCGTATAAGTACGGGCAGCTTGCTCATCGATATGTCGGCGATGTTGTCGATGGCATACAAAATGGTCAAGGTCACGACGCCACTTATTTAGCGGACGGCAGTTTGACCGGCGAGTTCAACGGTATATGGCGAAACGGGCAAGGCGTGAGCGCCAACGACGTTGCGGGCAACGACCTATCCGGTTCAGCCTCAAGTCAACCATATCGCGAAGGAACGGACACTGCCAGTGCATCGGCCGCGACCAAGGTCGCACCGGCCGTCGCGGGTACCGTAAAGTTGGCCGCTCCAAACGCAGTGACTGATTCAGCATTGCAGGCGGATATTGCCGAGGCGAATGACTTTTGGTCACACGCTCCTATCAACCCTATGGGCGCAGCAACAAATCCATTAAAGGACGATCCATCTGCCAGGGACGTAGGAACAAAATGGGACATCGCCAATTTTTATTTCGAGAGATATCGAGATGGCTTGGAGACGAAGCCAGCTGAAGAATGGCAATGGTCCTCTAAAAAGTCAACCGACGATTTTAGAAAGGCGCGCCGATGGTATCAAATGATATTAGATCAAGAGCATACTGAACTTTTAAATCCCCGATGCAAGTCCGGACCGTGCACCGCTGACCAGTTACGTGCGTGGCAAGGATCCGTGCAGGAGGAGTCAGTTACTTTAAAGAGATTTATAAAGATTTGTGAAGATCAACTTCCAGAGGTTCGCCAAAAGAGAATCGCACAAGAAGCTGCTAGACAGGAAAGGGAGGATGTCAAGCGGGCAAAGGAAATGGCGCCGGAGCTGGCTGAAAGGAAACACGTTGGGGACACCGTATGTAATACATCGCTGGTGATTTTGGGCGAAGTAGACCGCGTAGAGAAAGGCAAAATACTAATAAGAAGGCAATTGCACGAGAATGGCTACATCAACACGTTTGCTGGGATTTATAAGCCTGCCAGGGACTGGGAGGAATCTCATTGGGTTGATTATGACGCGGTAGTCGCATGTCATTAAATTGCGACGGCGGAGCGTGCCATCTTGAAACGTATTCTTCGAAACCGACGCGAGCGCCGGCATAGTCCGCCGGCACGCACAATGTCACGCCTGGATGGCCGGCTTCAGGTACACCTGCAAACTGGGGAATATCGTGCGCAATATCGTTGTTGCCCTACTGCTCGTAAGCACCGCGGCACTCGCCATTGTATCCCGACAAGCGTACGCGGGATCCGACCTGGAGTTCCAATGCCGTGCGCTGGGATTGGCCGGATGGATAATTGCGACCAACCGCGATTCTGGCGTAAGCGAGGCCAATTACATGCGCACAATACCGCTCAACGTGCCCTATAGGAATCAGACCCGCCAGATCGCCGATCGTGTGTACCACATGCAAGGAGTCAACCCGGACGGCGTGACCAACACGTTTGAGCACGGTTGCATGGCGGCCGGCGGCAGAGACGCCTTTTTGGCGAAGTGAGCATCATATTGACTGCGCCACTGTACTGGACTTCGCACGCCTCCACGGCACGTCATTCCTGTCGGCACGCGTCTATCGTCCGCGGGACAAGGCCAAGGTCGATCGGGGTGAGCGCGCCCGCACGACAAATTGACTTTTCGCCCGACTCAGATCGCACAGCGGGACATTCGTCACCATGTCGCGACTGCTCTGGGTCTGTTCGATCAGCGCCATTCGAATCGGTAGGTCGCCATCTTCTCGGCTACCGCGCGCGGCTACGTTCAATTCTGATGTCGGACCAAGTCGGCCGAGCGAACCCCGCCCGAGCTACCCGCATACCCGCCTCACACGGCGAGCGCTCATGCTTAACCCGGTTTTCTGTTCCACTGCGCCTCGAGCCCCAAGATCGAGCAGTTTCATCGCGAGGCCAAACAACTGACCGGGATCGAGCGCTGCCAATGCCGCAAAGCGCGCATTCAGCGCAATCACATCGCCTGCGCCGTACTGGTGTGGATTGAGGGGCGGCCGGGATTCGCAAATATCTGAAGCTTCAGATATTAACGAATCCGGGCCATACCTCCTATATGTGTTCATCACCGGCCATAAGGACAAGCTCAAGGCGTCGTACTGGCATCGCAACGGGTTCTGCCTGCAGCACAAGCGCGGAGAAGGGCAAGTTCGCCGGACCGCGCAAGCGTTCCGGGACCACGCAGAGCGTGACGATGCAGATTAACCGATCCTTCTCCAGTTCGATCGCGCCCGAGGTTGCGCTGCCTCCTTACCTCCGATCTGCCGGACGACGTCGACGCCGTTAAGGTGCTTCACCACCATCCCGTGGCATCGCGCCCATGTGCAGCGGTCATCACGGGGAACGCGTGCTCTCGACAGTGGCTGTCACCTGCGAGAGGCGCGAGGCCCTACCGAGCTCCCACACAGGCACACCGATATGCATGTGCTGCATCCACGCGCGAATCGCCGCGATGGACGCACTGCCACCTTCGGACGGCGCTGTTGAGAGGAACCGCGCCTCGAACTCGGAACACACACCATCGAAAAACTCAACGGTCCAGAAACTCGCATCCCAGTCGGGCCGCAGGGCGTTCACTACCGCTGCCGCTAGTCCGCGCGCGCTTCCGCCAGTGCGACCCCATGGCGCCTCGTCGGCTCGCCAGATTCGCTGACCCGCGTTCGCCACGGCGATCTTATCTTCATTGCCTGATCGAGTGGCCAATCCGAACACCAGGCCAGCGGTCGAGAAGGGCTGCCGTGCGATTGCCTGAATCGTCGCAGAGGATTCGGCAAGCCGTGCGAGTGCTGGATGTGGTGAAGCATGCTGGCCAGCAGGGAAGGGAATAATGTGAGGAGCGTTCGCGAATTTCAAACTGATACCCCGAAAAGACTTTCTGGCCGCGTTCGAAGCGGCGAATCTGCTGTATTTGCGCCTCACCCTAACGCCGCGAGGTGTGCTGAACACAAGAGTACCCCTGAGACATTTGATTACAAACGCCGTGAAAGCCTGTCATTCGGTAGTACTCCAATAACAGCTTAATATACGGTGGGCTTCTTCCGGCCACCACCCCCCGCGGCCCTACGGGCCGCCACCAAACCCCGTCTATAGCAACGGGGGGCTCCGCGCCTAATGTAGGTCATTGTTTACAAAGAAAAACTCTTGTAAACTAGCCCCGGACTGTATATACATAAAGTCGCAAACTGTACCCGCACGCACTGCGGAGGGCAACCATGTTTCAAGGCCAACTTTTCGAAGACCAAGACAAGCTCCCGGTGGAGGATTACTTCCGGGCGCCTATGCCTGCGCGCGAAGAATGGATCTTCAAACCCGCGTTTGCCTTCGAAAAGTGGGTGACCCATGTGGCCACGCCAGACGGCGACCGGCCCTATTCAGAGGTGTCGGGTCGTGAGTACAAAGCCATGTTCGGCGCCTTCTGGCGCCACCTGCTCGGGACGGCTGAAAAGCACAACGTGCTGACCATTGGCGAGGCCGGCATCGCAGAGTTTCTGGACCGTCTCGAGGGTCGCGAGCCCGCCGGCCATAGGAGGATGCGGAAGAAGGCCAACGCTGAGCCTGCCGAACCGGTCAAAATCCTCGCCCCCGAGAGGAACCTTCGCGCGAAGGTCACTACCAAGGTCCGGCACGTCCGGCTACTGGACAAACTGATGCAGGACCTCGTTCTTGCCAAATACCGCTTGAATAATCCTATGCGGCAGGCGGCCCGCGTGGTGAAGGGGCGTGACGTTGAAACAGAGGTCGTGTTCATGAACGAGGGCGACGACAAGCAACTCCAGCAGTACCTTCTCGAGTCCTACAATCTCTCGAGCTGGGAGCGGCGGCGCCAGCAGGCGATGTTGCTTTTCATGGTCGGAAGCGGAGTGAATGTGGCTCAGGCTACCTCCGCGATGCTGGATGACTTCGTCTTCAACGACGTTGTGCCCGCGTTCGATGTGGTCAAGGAGCGAGACGCGGACGGTGAGCGCGTACCGGTCTACCGGGTCCCAATTTCGAAGTTCTGCGTGCCGGTAGTCCGGGCGTGGATAGAAGAACGACGCGCGTTTCTTGATAGCGCCGCTTGCGGTCACTCGCGCGGATGCTCCCTCGCGTTCCCGCGAGAGGAACAGGGCGAGGCGTTGTCCTCAGCCATCGTTTATATTCACACGCAAGAATGCCTGGAGCACATCGGGTTCACCGGCAAAGAAATGGGGCCCCGAGTGCTACGGAATACGTTTATTCGACGTCAGCTGCTCGCGGGGCTTCCTGATGAAGCCATTATGGCGATGTGCGGGCTCAAGACCGACAAGACGCTGCAGAAGATCAGAGCCAGGACGCCCGCCAGGCAGACCCAGGCGGCGTGATTAGTGCGATCGCCCGCGCGGCAGGGGCGCCCCTACGTCCCTTACATGGACTGCTTTGCGTACGGCTTCCTCGGGCGCCTTCAATGCCCAGTCGAGAACGTGTTCTGCCCCAATGAGGAGGTCGGCCGGGAAGCCAACCGCCCTCATGACCACCGAAGCGAGCCGCAGACTCGCCCCGAGCGCATCCGGGGCCCCGAATAGCCCCGGACGCGCAAAGTCAATGCGATACAGTGCTTCGTGTGTGTGACATCGCTCAAGCATGCACTCCCAGCTGGGATAACCTAGGCTAGTTGCACTTCGGTCTAGAGATCGCCTTGCCTCGTCGCGGTCATCGTCGTTTGGTAATTTGCGTTTTTGCTCCTTCGCATTGGTTTTTTTACCAGAAGGGGGGGTGAAACTGGGGCGCGGCTGGACATAGGTCTCGGTTGGAAAAACGTGGTCAAAGTAGCGGCGATTGTATTTTGGTCAGAAACCGCGCATGGCATTCCTTGGAATAGAGGGGTAATTCGACCTCCAATTCTCCCGCAAGTGCTCAAGATAGGGGGCGCGTGAGGGGGAGCGAAGCGACGCCTTATAATTGACATATTGACGCGTTGTTTTACAAGCCCGGGGCAGGCAGCTCCCCTAAGAAATAAGGCTGCGGACTAAATGATGTCTCGTTACCCTTCCCGACGGTGTGCACCGAGGCAGAGAGGCCGAAACACTTGACCGAAATCATGGACCTCGTTGTCGCGTCACTACGCGCAGACGCGGAATTTTCTTCCTTGAGCGACTTGCCCGACGCCGCGCTCGCTCGCTCTCTCGTCCAGCAAGTGCACCTCGCCAATTGGCTCTCGCAATCTGCTGCCGATTTCTTCAAACGGAATCGACTCGAGTTGGTAGTTGTCCACGCGGGATACGGAGCGAGTCGGGAGGCGCAGTGGTTCGATCTGGCCTTTTCGCACGTCCTTAAGGTGTTGGGTGGGCCGGCAAACCTGAGTCTCAAGATCGCCTCGGCTGGGAACTTTAAGTTACCATTGACGCCCACTAATGCTCAGATCGCAGGAACGCTGGAAGAGTTTGCAAAGGCAGATCCTGCTCGCCCACTCGACGTTGTCCTCTTACTCAACCCAGAGTTCTCGGGTTTCGCGCAGTACGACGCGGAGAGCGGTGTAATTGCCGACCTCCTCACCGGCGGCGCGCGGATCGTTGCAAAATCACCCGACGTAGTTTCTTTCGAAAGAGAGCAGTGGGTTCTTTCCCTCTATGGATACCGGTCGTCGGTAATTCAAGACATCGAAGGGGAGCGTGAGGCATCCACAGATGAAAACTACGTGCTGTGGGCCATCACAAGTCGAGGCGACATGTCCCAGCATGTCGACTACCAACTCGCCAGGCTGGACCAGTACGACACCTACCTTGCTGAAATAGCTGCTTACGATGGGATGATCGAACGGCCGTTCCTCGGAAATCAGACTTACGTCGTGGAACCGCCGGAAGATGAACAAGGCCGGCGGGAAGATCGTAGCGTCGTAGGTCTGCCCATCAGGCTTCATGTCGATATTGTGAGTGGTACCTTGTTCCAAGTCGATCCAGAGACGAATGTCCTCTGCTACCTGGAGTGCCGCGGATACTGCGTACCCGACAAAATTCTCCAGGCCTATCAGTCAGACGCCCTCGCTTTCGAACGCGCACTCTGGGCCGCAGAAGTCTCGTTGACCGTGGAAGACGCACTCGACACGTTACGTTACCTTGAAGCGACAGCGGGGAAAGAACCCGATACGACAGACGAAGACATGCTTGGTCGCGTCAAAGCCCTTGTCAACGCGCAATCCCCCCGACGTGATTCGTTCCAGTTTCCCACGCCCGGTTGCCTGCCTCTCTTTCGTGCGCTCAGGCGAGGAGACGTAGATCTGGCGTTGCAGATAGTCAATGACTCCCCGTACCTCGTGAACGCTACTGATGGACTCGGGAATTCGCCAATCTTCCTGCTCGTCGATCGGCCTTTGCACTACCTAGAGCATTTCAAAAGACTTGGCGCGGACTTTCGTCACGTCAACAATCAGGGGCAGTCCATTCTTCACCGCATCGCGCAGGCCGGAACTGCCGAGGCGGCGTCTTTCGTTCTGTCGATCGGATCGGATCCCGACGTCAAAGATTCGCTCCTGGTCACGCCGGCATTGACGGCCGCGATCAACCGCAATTTTGCTGTTCTCGACGTGTTGATCTTCTGCGGCGCGCGAACAGACGTCAAGACGTCACTTGGTTATTCGCTGTCCGATGTGTGGTCCATTCTTGCACTGAAGCCGGACCTACAGCATCTGATAAGCCAACGCTCCATGCCCAACTGACATACAAGATCACCGGCTCACGGCCGGCTGCGTCTCAGCAAAGTCTCAAGCCGCAGCATCTAATTGCGTCGATCGAAGTGAGTAACGCTGGAGCGGGCAGCTATAATCGCCCGCACCGCGCGTACGGCGCATTCTTAAAGGGAATTTGTATGCCAAGCTATGAAGCCATACAGGCGCAGATCGAGAAATTGCGCGTGAAGGAAGAGGCATTGCGCGTGAGGGCAGAGGCACAACGGCAAAAGGAACTGGGCACGGTTATCAAGCGCATACTCGGCGAAATGGACCAGCACGGGATTACTATGGATGATCTCGGAGACTCTTTTAAGGGACACGCTGTACCGATCGCTCGCAAGGCGAGCGCCAAGACCACGCCCTCCAAACTGAACGGAAGAAAGCTGAACCTCGCGCCGAAATACCGCGAGCCGGGTACGGGCAACACGTGGACTGGTCACGGCAGAGCGCCGGCCTGGATCAGTGACGCTGCGGACCGCGATGTATTCCTGATTGGGAAGAAGGCCGCGGTAAAGTCGCCGGCCAAAAAATTCGCCGCAGCGGAAAAGAAGACTGCAAAAAAGGCCACTTCCAAACTGGCCGGAAGAAAGCTCAACCTCGCGCCGAAATACCGCGATCCGAATACGGGCAACACGTGGACTGGCCACGGCAAAGCACCTGCCTGGATTCGCGACGTGGTGAACCGCGACGCCTTCCTGATCGCTAAAACGCCCGGACCGAAGACTCAAAAGGGTAACTCGACCGCAGCCGGGAAGACGACCAAGAAAGCTGCCGTAAAGAAAAGTGCGCCGCGCAAGATGGCGGCGAAGCAGCAGCCCGAGGCCGCCGCGCAGGAGTAAAACTTAGCTCTCGCTACGAAGTTGTAGCACTCACGACGAAGGGCGCAGGCGCCCTTTTCTTTTGGCCGGAAGAACGACGTCGTTCCGATGCAGTCATCGGCCCTAAAAAATGCTGAGGTGCCTTTATCGCATCGCGACCCGTCGAAGCAGAGGTGTTAGGGCGAGCTCAAAGTTTAAGTGAACCTCGACAACGAGAATTGGGACGCCGTCGTCCACTGTCGCGCAGTTCCAACTCCGGTTCTTATCATCAAGACTGCCCTGGCAGCACGCCTCGTTTTTCGCGTTGGGGCAAGTGGCTCAATCGGCCAATGCGAGGCTGCATTCGTTCAAATGCTGGTTCGCGCCGCTCAGTCAGCTTTCCCGCCTGCGGTCCTTCGAAGGCTTTGTCGCTTGCGGGGCTTGCTTGATTGCCTCGACCTGGTTTCGCAGCGATGCGGCGACCGCTCCCGCCTCCTTGAGATCGACCCTAAGAAGACGCATTTCTTCGCGCCCCGCGGCCTCCCGTTGCCTGAGCTCGAGCACTTCGGTCTCAGCCTTCTGTCGTGCGTCGACTGCCGCGTCAAGTCTGGCGCCAGCAACTGCTGACTTCCGTTCCGCCTCCACGCACGCGGTGCGTTCACTGACCGACTCGCGTAGCGCGGCGTCAAGAGCAACTTCCAGACGAGGTACTGCCTCCAGTCGCAGGAGCGCCTTGGCAAGATCGGTTCGCGCGACTTCGGCTGCCTGCCTCTCCGCGGCTGCACTCCCTCGCGCATCATTGAGGTCCGCTTCGACCTGAGCCAGCCGGCCGGTCAACGTGGCCCGGTCCGCCAGCGCAACCTCGAGCTCCGCGGTCAGACGCACGATCGTTTCCGCCTGGCGTTCGGATTCCGCGATCAGATCCGTTTTGGCCTGTCGCGCAATGTCCAGCTCCGCCTCGCGTTCTGCGATCCCGCGCTCTATTTCCTGGGCAACAAAATCGGTCAGTTCGCGATGCAGCGACGCCGGCAATGTCACAGGCGACGCTGGCGGTCGCGCCTGTGCGTCCTGCCAGGCCTGCAAAAATTTCAGAACCGTGGCCATCGACCCAGTGCCGAGCCGGTGACGGATCGCCCGCGCCGTGGGGCGGCCATCCTCGGCGACGATGACGTCCGCCATTCGGCTCACCTGTTCTTCTGTGATCGACGGTTCGCGAGCCACGAGATCCTCACTAAAGTTATGCTGTTATGTTATGTTACGATACAGTAGTACGATAAGGACGACAGTACGCGATAAGCGCGGGCCCAGGAACAGGACTTGTGGAAGGGAGAGCCGGCACCGGGGATACATACCCGACGAAGGTTGCAACGACGGGCGCGAACTCAGGGATGCCTTTGTTCCCGTCCGAGCGGTAGAGGATTCGACAAAGGGGACCCACCACCCGGCGCATACGCAGGTCTGTTACCTGATACGGGGGAAGTAGAGGTATGCCACTGCTCAGTGTGGCGCGCGTGGGGCTTGGCCGTTCGACCGTGTTATTTCAGTGAATCGGACATTACGCATCGTCGTTTTCGGGGTCAATCCATCCGCCGTCGCCCCCATAAGCGTCAAAGACGTGGTCGGGCCAATCGTAGGTCTGCAAACCGGCCATCTCCTGCTGAAAGGCGTAGAGACTAGAACAGGTGATGCGGTTGCCGCTCCCCGGCGCCAGCGCCAGTCGGTAACGGTCCCGCAACTCCAGAATTTCCATGACCCGCACCTGCCCGAGGATCGCAAAAACGATCAAAAGTCCGCGCGTGATCTCATCCGCCGACTTTCCGACCTTGCGGACGTAAGCGGGCCGTTGGCTTTCGCTGCGACGAATGAGTTCTTCGATAATTTCGCAATTCTTGTCCTCAAAGTCGATTTTTTGTCCGATCTGCATAGCGTCGAACGCGATGCGGACCGCCTGTACGTCGAAGTCCTCTTCAAGCAGGCAGGCAAGCGCCATCGCGTCGCGCCAGGCAAAAAGCTCGTAGCTACCCATGGCTTTTTCATGGGGATAGGTTCGGCGACGGGGATACACGATCAGTCTCCCGAATAGCGTGGGTCAATTGGGCGGGCTTCGAGCACCCCAAACAATATAATATCGATTAGCTCGGATTTGACTATGGACTAGCCGTTGGGTCCATGAGCGCCAACTAACTCCCACGGTATTCCGACGGCATTTTTGCGCTAGCACTGCACTGCATCGCGAAGAGATGAGCGCACTCGTATTTGTGCAAACCACCACGCATAGCGAACTGGAAACTTGGTAGTTGCGGTGACCAATAGCCACGCCGCTCACTGCGCGCTCAACAGTCGTCGGAGTAGAAGGCCCTCGGCACCGCTTACGATTATTCGGCGATTTTGACTGATTTTTCAGCTGCGATCCAGTTCTTGTGTGCTTTGGCGCGAGGGTAGCGCGGCCAGCGAACGCCATCACCGCCAGGCTGGCTCCGGACCGCCCGGACGCAAGATGCATCCGGGCGGCCGCGGAAAATTATCTGCCACCACGCAGGCCACGATACCGCGACACCGGGCGGACGGCCGGCGTTGTCGCGGTCGTCTTGCATGAGAGGCAGTTGCGCCCATAGCCGCCTGTGCCGTCCTTTAGCCGTGGATCCCAGAAATCGCTCAAAAGCCGAATCTGACTGCATTTCCCGCAGCGCTTCTTCGACCCGTCTGCAAGCGAGCCCACGTCTTCCTTGATCGCGATGACGATTTCCGTGTCGGAGCGCTCTTCGCCGGCGCGACTCGAAAGATCGTACAGTCGGGCAGACAGGGTTGCCACAGGGTCGGCGCCGAGATTGAAGCGGTTCAGCCGCAGGAACTTGTAGCCATAAGATTCGAGAACGAATTGCCGCTCGACGTCCTCAGGTCGGTAGTAGCGATCCCAGTTGCCGTTATGGACCTTGGCCCGATCGACGAAATGCTCGGCGAAGCCGTCATATTCGATAATGACGTTAAGGGTCGTCTCGTTGTCGCGGTAGCGAAGCAGGAAGTCGCACCGATATGCCGGGTGCTCATAGAGCGGGTCAAGCTGACGTAGATACTCCCCGACCGGAAACTGCGCAATGACCTCGATCTGGGGAGCGTTGCGCTGGTAGAACGCGCACTTGCTTATCCAGTCCAGCACCTTGAGCTCCATGGGAGACGACGGGTCGACATCCTGAGCGGTCGGTAGCGCACGCTCGGTCAGCAGACGTTGATAGTGCGTGAGCACGCGGCCGATCGAGCCACGAAACTGATCAACTGGCTTCGACAGGACGAAGAGGAAACCTTCCTTCGCCCGGCTGAACCCGACATTCAGCCGTTGTGCTTTGAGGGCATCCTCCACCGCGTCCGCCGCGCCCTCGAGCGTGACAGGGAAGATGTAGTTGAGCGCATCGTGCGCCTGCGTAGCGACCATGCTGTAGATAATCAGATCGCGCTCTTCTCCCTGACAGGTGTCGAACGTCATGATCTTGAGCTTCAGGTCGGACTCGAAACGTTCAGCCTGCGCATCGCGATACAGTACCTCGTTAAGCAGCTTGAGCTGCTCCCGAAACGGGGTGATAACACCGACAGTCTCAGTACTTCCCTCAGCAACCATGCGGCGCAGCTCCGCCAGAATGAACGCCGCCTCCGCACGGTTACTGTTCTTGCCTGACGGCGCCTCACCCTCAACGATCTCGAAACGAATGACTTCCTCCACCGGGCGGCTGCGGATCTTGATTGCCTGCAACTGGCCGTCATAGAACGTCTTCGAGGAAAAACTGATGAGTTCCTGATAGCCGCGGAAATGCTTGCGCAGCATGATCTGGTAGTTGGCAATCAGATCAAAGAACTCGAGAATGGATTTCTTGACGTCAAAATGTTTCAGCCGCTGCAGCTTCGTCGCCGCATCGGAAACGTTCGCCCTGAAATACGCTTCGACATCAGTAAGGTGGCTCGCGTTGATGGCGTTGCTTGCCTGTGCCGACTTCACGTTTGAGAACTGCTTCTGGTCCCCAAATACGATGACCTTTTCAGCCCGCAGAAGGGCTGGGAGTGCCTGTGCAACCGACACCTGACTTGCCTCGTCGATGACGACCACGTGAAAGAGGCGTTGACGCAGGGGCACGTATTCGGCGTACTCGCGAATTCCTGCGATGATGCACGGAAAGGCATCGGACAAGTGATGAAACTCATCCTCGGGAAATTTCTGCTTCGCTTTGATAATGCCGCCGATTTCCTTGGCCGTTGCCGACTTGTTTTGCACGAAGTCGATGAATCGATGATCGATCTCACGTGTCATTCGCGCGGTCTGCAATTGCTCGAGCCGAGACTTGGTGCCAACGTAGTCCGTGGTGGGCAAGCTGCGCAGCGCGACCGCAATCCGCTGCCAGATAGCTGCATATCGTAGGGCCGTTGACACGAATCCGAGAAGCGCTCCGAGCGAATCAAAGCTTTCATCGCCGTAGCGCAAACTCCTGGCGAGTTCGGAAAACGCGCTTTCGAAGCCGGTGACTACCTGGGCAAGCGGCGCAGCTGCGTCTATCGCCGTCACGCGGTTACGCAGAAGACGGTACACGAAGCCCGTGTGGTGTGCGATGTTCCTGCTTTCCAGCGCTTCACGTATCTGGCCAAGTGCTTCGAGCGTCCGCCTGAGATCGACGAGACGTTTGTGAATATCAACGGGGTTAGGGCAGGGCAGGTCCGTCGCAAGCCGTATGTTTACGGCCTGGGCTTTGCCTCGACGGAAGAGGAAGCCTAAAACTGGCATCCTCAACGCGTCATACTCGGCAACATAACGCATCAGCACGGGCTGGTGAGACAGATCGAGCACTGTGAAAAGTCCCAGTGCGCCGGAGGAGTTGCGCAGCGCCTCGAGTCCCGCGGCCGCGGCGGTAGCCTGTAGCAGCGTCCCCACATCATGCATGCTCCCGCTTGCGTGCTCATGCTCCAACAGGTCAAAGATTGGTCCGGTGTGGCTCGCGATATCCACGGCAGCCGCCGCGTTCGCGAGATCTGTGATTGCCGTTCCGTTTGCCGGCGACTGCAGCGCTGCAGCAGCCCCCGGCCGGATCGCGTCGATTTCCCGCTCGAGTTGATGCATCTCGGAGAGTTCTGCGAGCGTAATTTCAGAGAGAACTGATACAGTTTTCTCTATGTCAGACTTGAGGTGCGCCGCAGTCGACTCCGCTTCGGACTCGATGCGCTTGGCATGCGCCTTCGCAGCGTTGTAGTGCGACTTAATCTTTTCTCGGGCTGACGCGGACACTAGCCGGTTATATGTATTACCGGTCTTGCCGAGCCTGAGGATCGGATTCGGGAAGTCGTCGTCGCCGTGGCGGACGCGCTGGAGCACACCCTCAAGTTTGTCCTGCACAACATCGAGTGCCTCAGTCTTGTCCGACAGGATAAGCACATTCTTGCCGTCCTGGATGGCCGAGAACACGATCGAGGTAATTGTGTGCGACTTGCCTGTGCCGGGCGGTCCCTGCACGGAGATGTAGCGACAGCGGTCATCCCTCAATGCGGTATGTACCTTGCGCTGCTCCTCGTTCAGCGGGATCGGCGCGTTCGCCACGAGCCGCTCCGCGATCGGTTCTGACGCCCAGGCCTCGTCGACCGAATCCCGTACCGAGACTGGATTGTCTTCGATGAAGCCCCGGATGATGTTCTCGAACATCTGTCGCGCGCCGGACTTCTCCTGATCGAACGCCGCGAGCAGCTCTTCGTAGTCGTTGAGTAGCGCCTCGTCCGATCGGTCAAAAATCGCAAAGTAGGCCGTGTTCGACAGCTTGAGTGTCGTGCTGGACTGTTGCTGTAACGCTAGTCGGCGCAGATCAAGATGGGCTGCAAGGTCAAAGGATGGGATTAACCGGCTGACGACGGTTTCCATCTCGTCGACGAAACTTCGCCCGGCCTCGACGTAGATGATGCGATCCTGAACCGGAGACAGGGGCATCGACACGCTCTCGCCTTGCTGCTCCTGAAGGACCCAGTCGATGGCCTGCTTGTTTACGTAAAGGTGCGGGTCGAACTCGAACACGAACTCGCGCCGTTCGTCGTCGAAGGTGAACGAGGCAGGAATGTAGAAAAGGGGGAACGCATTGGATCCGAATCTGATATCGCACAGGTAGAGATAAAAAGACTGCTGCTCGGCACTGCGCAGTGCGGATTGCAGATCGCGCAGTTCCTGGAAGGCATCTGCGGTGGCAAAGTCTTCGAAAAACGCCTGCATTCTTGGGCGCAGCGCGTCCATCGTATAAAACTCGGCGAACACTTCATCCATTGCTGTGAGGTCACCTCTCACGAGGAGCGTATTGACGGCCTTCGGGAGATTCTCGAGCGCCTCGGCGACGATCACGTCAGTGAGTTCGGACTCGACGTCGTACACCGACTCCACGGCAGAATAAGCCTGCTCCCGGAATGGACCGTCGAGCAGAGCGAGGAGCGGTTGCACGAGTTTCTGCCCGGTCGCCTCCACGAGATGTATCTGGACACTGTCGACGAAACGTTCCGGATTCTGGATCGCCTTTGCGCGGTGCTCGTTGGCATATGCGATGGTTTCCCGCGCGACAGCCGTCGCGATGTCGCCATCGAGTGCCGCGATGTGCTGTCTGATCAGGTCGCGCAGCGTTGGGCTGATCGGCGCGGTGAACTTGCCCGGCGGCACGCTAAAACGAACCCCTCCGGCCGGCGCGGATACAGCAAACTTCCAGATGGCTTCGTAGAGGGACCTGTACTTGCGAAGCGGCATGCCCGTACGAAATCCGACCTCGCTCTTCAGTTGAATCCGCCGGCGTGGAGCCTGCTGGCGCTTGAAATCAGTCTGCAGGAAGGTCAGGAAGTAGCGAAGTACCCGCTGCGAGAATCCGCGGACGCCGTCCGTCTCTGGTGCGGCCCCGGCGCCCTGATGTGCCGGTGCATTCGAACTCGGTGCATCCTGCTCCATGCTTTTCCCCGACGGTCTGTATTGATCTGCGCCGAGTATAGCGCCGCTTCCATCGGAGGAAAGGCGGGTTGTCCTTGGCCGCGCGGCAGAACGCGCACTTTGTTCGGCATCTCGTTCAGAGGCGTGCACGGTCACGGCTAGCGAGATTTCAGGGTCGGCCTATGAGCTTGTCTGGGCACTCGACGGACACGATCAGGACGATCTCCGGGAAATCGGCATCGGCCTGGCGAGAGCCGGCGAGGAAGGTGAGGTGTACGAGGACGACCTGTCGCGGGTGATGGTCGTTCGCGATTTGGTTGCGCCGAAATCCGAAACGTATTTTGGTCCGATCGGGCTCGCTTTGCTTACCATAGAACTACACCATCGCCTGCTTACCATAGGACTACACCATTGATGCGTACCATGAAACTACACGCCGAACAGGCATCGGGGGGAAGTAAGAGCGTCCGAGCGCGGTCAGCGGCTCGGTTCCAGGCTGTTGGACGCGGCGGTGGCGGCCGCCACCCTCGGACTTCCGAATCCGAGAGTTGCCGTGCTGAGGCTAGCGCCGTTTCAGCAACCGGTGCCGCCGCTGTGAAGGAACAATAGAGTCTGACACGTGGTGCTTTATAAAATCACGGGCCTAGCGACACGCTCGCGCTCACTCCAGGGAAATAGAGTTCGACAGTTGTCGGCAACGTCTATATATCGTTGATATGGCCGGGCCCGGGAAGCGTTTGAACATGTTCAACCGTAGTCGCTCGATCGATCAGTGTCGACGCTTGACGGCGGCGATGAATGTGCTGACGAACAGCGAGGAAGCACGAACGCTGTTTCCGCTTTACCCGAATCCCGATTTCATCGCTGGCCAGGCGCTGGGCACGCGAGAACGGATTCAACTGTGACGGGGCGAGCTTGTGATGACCTGGCCGTTCCCTTCCCATCGAGTGAGGGCATAACGATGAACCCACCGGGAGAAACACGATGACAATGCTCAGTCACGATTGCCGCGTAAGCATGTATCGAATCATCTGGGAAAGTGGTGAGGACAGTGTCCAAGCGTTTGCACTCGAATCCACGCGCGATTCCGCGCGGCTGTTTTTTGAAGCTGCGATCGCGTTGATCGCCGGTCGGCCTGCCGACGATCTGGATTTGTGTAACTTGTATTCGTACCGCGATCTGGTTGACAACGGCGTGAGCGAGGACGAGGACCTGCGCGTGTTCGAGGTCGGCTCACGAGGCGACGTCGTCACCGCATGGGCCAATAAACCACTATTTTTGACTACCGATCCGACCCTGGTCGGCTAGTGGGCGGAGCTGCAGGCGGAGATTGCCGCGCAGGCCGCGGATGAGACTATCCGGCGCGTAGGGGGATAGGCTGCGGCATTGAAAAAAAGAAAGTCCGTCTGTCAAGGACCAAAATCATCCGGAAGTCCTACCATTCCGACGTGGGGCGCTGGGGCCGCTGCCAAAAATTGGCATTTGTTGTGCTTAAATGTTTATTCGCCTGTGCCACGAGCGCCGCAGGCCTAAGACAGCAGCACCCCGCCGCGAGTGAGGATGAACTATGGCTCCCCGATCTATCGCTTCGCTCACGCTGAGCTTCGGACTTGTTTCGATACCGATCAAGGTCTACTCGGTCACTGAAAGCGGGTCATCCGTCAGCTTCAACTTGATGCACAAGGACTGCGGAACACGTCTGAAGCAGCAATACATTTGTCCGACGCACCAGAAAGTGGTTGAGCGATCCGACATGGTGAAGGGATACGAGTTCGAGAAAGAGAAGTATGTGATCTTTGAGCCGTCTGAGCTTGAAGCGCTCGAAGCCAATGCCAGTCACACGATCGATATCGTGTCGTTTATGCCGAATGACGCCATCGACCCCGTCTTTTTCGATAAGCCCTACTATCTTGGGCTGGACCAGCGCGGTGCAAAGCCATACAGCTTACTGCCGACACGCCAGGTTGTGGCTCAGAATCCACAGGCAAGTTACCCGACGTGAAAGCAGGGCACGCCGTGCTGCTGCGCGACCAGTCACTCTTCCCTATCGTTCAGGAGGCGTTTTGCGAATCGTCAGCGAGATCCGACAAGTCGAACCCGAGCGTTTTCAGGCTTACCTCGATGCTATCTCACGTGCGCTCGGATTCGTCTCGTCCGACGCGATTCCTGACGGTATCAGCGATGTCGAAGCGCACCAGGGCGTGGTAAGTGTTGCGGTGAGTCGCGAAATTGGCTTTGCCGCTGTCCGCTGGTTTGTCGTCGCTGAAGGTGTTGGGGCAGTCGTCGAGACGTTCTTTGTGTGCCCCGCTGATCGGCCTGCACATTCTGCTGTAACAGTGCGGCATCTCGGCCATAGGGGCGAGAATAGTGCCGCGTGGGAAGCGATCATGTCGGAGTGGCCGGCTGCGGTGCAGGGCGAGGTCGCGCCAGCGAACAGCGCGTTGCCAGACTTCACGAAGCTGGCGACAATCCTCGCTTCGAAAGGCGAAGTTGTGATGGGTGATCGCGAACTTTGGACTCGCGTCAGTGCGCTGGAGTCGGAGCTTACGTACATGCAGATTGCCCTTTACGACCGGACGATGGAGCTCGAAACCGCAAAGCAAAACATCAGGTTAATGGCCACCGTGTCGGCGAAGCCAACCTCTCCCGCAACATCGGTGCGGCCCGAAGGCGACGGTCAGCAGGACTCGCGCGCTGCATCCACAGGGCAGAACGGGCTGGAACATCTGTCGACGTGGTCGATGGACAATCACGAGCGCATCGTTGTTCTCCCGCGCGCCCTGTCTGGCGCGAAGAAGTCGCAGTATCACGAACCGGCGATCATTATGGCAACGCTTGAATTTTTGGCTGGCCCATATCGCGACTACAGGCGTGGTCGCTTCCCGATCGCTGAATATCAGGCACTTCTCGCAAAACAGGACTTTCAGATAGCGAATTCCGTCACGCCAACCGTGGCGGGCAGTTTTGGCGACGAATATTTCGTCAGCTGGGCGGGTCGCCGAATGCTCCTCGATCAGCACGCACTGAAAGGAGGAGGGCGCGAGCCACGGTATTGCATGCGAATCTACTTTTTCTGGGATCCGGTGACGGAAAGATGCATTGTCGGAGCGCTCCCGCAACACTTGACGAACAGTCTCTCCTGAAGGGCTTCGGTATGAATCCAGACAAGCGATTGCGATCATTGTTTTCTGCGCTGGAAGATCACCTTCCACTCGGCATGACAGGCGACTTTCTAGAATTCCTCGAGCGTGCCAAGGAGCCAGCCCAAACTCCGATCGTAAAACTATTTTTCGAAGAAGATTGGGGTGGACTTGGCGAGGAACTGGATACACTCACTCGACTGGATTCCGGCGCTGTCCCGCGTCTTCTAGGTTTCGAACGCGATCCCGACGACGAAGCCGACTACTCCCAACGGAACACGAGGTGGCGTCGGTTTGATGCGCAACTGTGGACACCCTCGTTGCTCCCGGGGGGTATCACTGATCTTCGGGTAGTCTCAGACAGGATGCTTGCGACTGCTGTTGAAGGCGAGGCCTTGGTGTTGTGGTTACTTCCGATCGACGACGCGCCAGTTGGTCGGCCGATTTTCATCTATTGCCGCGACTGCGAGCAACGTGAAGAAATCGTGCTGTATCTCAACGGGACGGTTCGTCAGTTCTGGCTAAAGGATGAGCCGATAGACACGTTTATGGACCGCAGAATCTACGAAGACGGCGCGGAAATGCCATGGCCACGACGCCTGGCGAGGCAATTATCGGACCCCGGTCTCAGGGACGAACTCGGAAAACGTCTTGAGGAAAAGAACCTTACGCCATTGACGGCGGCACAGCTGACTGTGCTCGCGGATTACCTCTTGGCCGCAACATCCATACGGAGCGTGTTTATTTCCGAGGCACATGAAGTTGGTACAGCAGTCCTTGGCGAAGCACAGGAACTCCTGTCCGAATACTGCCGTTATGTTCGCGACTTCTTCGAGGAGCAATCTGGCGACATCAAAGACGCGCTGGAGCAGATGGAACGACTCCACGAAAAGCGCCTCAAGGGCCTGCGCTCAGACGCGGAAAAGATGCGGATGCTAGCCGAGGGCGCCAAAATGCGAGCCGATCGAGTGGACTCGGAAAACAGGGATCTGCGAAAAAGACTTGCGAGCGGGCCTGTCGAGCAGATTCGCTGCAATCCTTCAGAACCGAAGTCAAAGGATGCCGCCGCGCAAGGTCTTCAGTCGGTACGCGATGCGCTGAATGCACTATTTTAGTAGCTCTGGCCTGTCACGCACGGGCGACTGGCGGATTCCGCTGAAATGCCTGACCGCGCAACTAGGCGCGCTTTCTGGCAACCGTGGCAGATGGCGCTCCAGTCTGGAACCGGTCAAGCTGTTCGCTGGCATTGACGATTGCTGCCAGCGCCGCGCAACGCAACTGACGGTCATACGTCGAGACGATGACGGCAAACCGTCCGGTTGCATCGTCGTCCAGACGCCATTTACCGGTGTCGCGCCCCCGGTCGAACGCCGCCGAGATATCCGCCTCGGCCTGCTGCGTCTGCTCAAATGTTGTCTCGCCGTAGCCTGCGTTGGCCAGAAACCCCGTCAGAATCATCGCCTGTGTAAGCGTCTGCGCCGCATGAACGTTCCCCTGTCCGCGCCGCATCGCGTCGAGCGCGATGTGCACACGGAGCGCGAGGTCTTCAGCGGTTGCTAGCGGCATCGGTAAGAGCAGCGTCCGGTTCTTTCGTGCGCGGGCGGCCTGCGGGCTTTGTCGAAATGGAATCGTCTTTGCCATTGATCGGTGGTGGTGGCTAAAACTGCCGGGCATCACGGCTATATCGGCACGCCAGCGGGTTTATCAAGCCTTCTCCGTGCCACGTTGCCGGCGGCTTTGCACGAACGCCTCGACATAACGTAGCGCCTGCTGGCATTGATCGGACGTCATGTCGTGAATAGATGGGGGAACCGGATCAAAATCCAGCTCAGTTGCGACCCAGTGCAATGCCTTCGCGCGCGCCGAGAAAAGATTGACCGCATCGCGACGCACCTTCGCTGCGACCAGTGGTTCGAGCGCGTCATGCAGCCGGCTTTTCGCTTCACGTAACGCTGCATCGGCGAGCCGGCCGAGCGGCACGTTGCGCGTGCTGCGTGAATGGATGCCAATCCAAGCCTGACACGCTATGCATATCCAGACAGGTCCGTGATCCTCCCGGTAGGGATATGCGGTGTCGCCGGTGCGGGCGAGTGTGGCTTTCTGGCCGCAATAATCGCAGACGGGTTGAGGGAGCGCCTTTACAGGCCGGCCTACGCGCATATCGAATCCGAGGTTCTGACAATTTCAAAGACTGGAAGCCGCATTGTAAACGCTCATAGGTCATATAACGGGCTGAGGACGGCACGCGGGTTTCAGCCCTATGTCTCCTGAACTGGTGTGGCAGACTGTCCACCGCGGCGTCTTCATCATTGCAGCACCTTCTGGTCAAACTCAGAAGACAAGTCCGGAGCGTTCGCGCGGGCCGCCGGTGTAACTGGCCCGTGGTGACGCGTGAGAATCTGCCGCGCTCGCCAAATGTTGATATCGCCGGACCGATGACGCTGGATCGACACGAGTTCTGTCGCACGGGCCAAGGGCCATCTCTTGTCGGCATTCCTTAATACTTTCACCCCGGACATTTTGATTACAGTTTCGCGAGATGCCACCGCATCGCCTCGGACGTGGAGCCAGTTTGAAGAATGGTTTGCCACTGAGGAGGATTGCGCGCGTTATCTCGAGCGGGCTTATCTCGTCGAAATGCAGCCGAGTAGTACAGCGACACCGCATAGCTGACTACGTCGGGCGGAAAGCGGTATCCCGCATAAGAGATGGCGTCGTCGGCGGGTGCGTTGTGTCGTAGAGGGGTTCGTTCCATATCCACATTGTCGCCGCATTGCCGTCGACATGCCAACAACGTGACAGTACCATCTAGCCTCGCCGAAATACGACGACGCCGCATGCCGGCAGTACTACGTTCAGCGCGCCGCCGCTTGCTTGAATCGTCGCCCCTTCATTACCGATGTTCCATCCCCCGTACTCGAGTG
>Ga0073928_10000194_pt1 | contig 146878 bp, 129 predicted proteins | sample PaiPotPPA55metaG_FD_76969 | JGI IMG/M metagenome (GOLD analysis project Ga0073928, IMG submission 76969) | Iron sulfur acid spring bacterial and archeal communities from Banff, Canada, to study Microbial Dark Matter (Phase II) - Paint Pots PPA... ... | reverse complement strand
GAGTGTGAGTGGCGCTACAACAAATCTTTCCCTCAACTGCGTTTAGAATTAATCTCCTTCTGCAAAAAACAAATCTCCTAGTCTTAAGCCTACTGATTACTTCCGCGCTACGCCCCAGCGCTCTCCTCCGCGGCCCTAGCCTTCATCCGCGGGCTTCGCTGACACCGGTGAGTAATTGCCTCTAAAAATAAAAACGATCGGGTAGATCACTGAGACCACGGCTTCCACAATGGTTACGTTCCCGAAACTTCCCGATTCGGAGTTTCCTTGCCCGGTAAACATTAAGTCAATAGCTCGCATCGCGGCCACAAAGCTCACGGTGTAAAGCAACAACATGAAGCGAGTCGGCGTTTTGAAAAAGCAATAGACCACTCCAGCGAAGGCCAACACCGCTGCCACCGGGATAATCTTGACCGTACTAAACCATATGCTAAGGCCGGCTAATTCACGGCCGGAAATCGTCAAATCAACCGCCACCACCAACAGGACAACCAACAAGATGGCAACGCGGACCCAACGATCATTGATGTGGGTCATGTGCCGGAGCCGCAGAGAAATCAAGACCACGGCTGCCAGCTGGACTAGACTGACGGCGATCGATTCAAATTCGGAACGCTGCGCAAACAGATTGGCACATAGCCAAAGTTGGCATGCGACGGCCAATAGAATGCGTTGACCGAGTCCGAGCGTTCTAGGGGGAATTCCGCCACTCATCGTTTTACTGTAGGCTCAAATCATCACCTGAACCGTTTAATAACAGGCGCTTAAGATTTCGACCAGACGGAATATAGGCGAACGCAAGGCGCCCGCATTGCGTTTGCGCCGGTGCCAAAAAAGCGGTCGCTTGTCCGACGATGCGAAGCCGGAGAGCACCGTTGGGCCCGTCTTATCCACGACACGCTGGGCCTACTGATGACGTCTTGGGTAGTTCCCGGGAGCCGCCTGTTAAACGGCAAACAGAGCGTGGCGCCCTACAAAGCGGCTCCCCTCCCACCCCAAATCCCGCGTCGAACGGCCCGCCGTGAGCAAGCATAAGGCGCGTCGAACGGGTTATTTCACCGCTAGAACCAGGCTCAACAAACCGGGAAACCGTTTGTCGAGCTCCGCTTCCCGGATCGAAGTCATACATTTCGTACCTTCGGTGCGGGTGTGAATAAGACCGGCCGCCCTCAAGACATCGAAGTGATGCGAGCGTGTCGCTTTCGAGACGTCGAGCGCGATCTCGTTGCATGCTAACTCTCCGCGTTCAGCTAGCGCCCGCACAATCGCGATTCGGCATGGGTCAGAGAGCGCTTGCATCACGTCTCCTAAAGAGACGTCTCTCAACACTGGATGCGAGTAGCTCTTCATTGGAATGCGCAAGGTATCATTTTCAAAGGAATTAGACAATCATCACCCAGTGGAACGGCCTCCAGCTTACTTGGACACAGCAGCGATCCACCGGTTGACTTCCAATTCAACCGTTGGATAGTTCGATAGATATCGAACATTAATAGGATCCGCTTATTATCAAAATCAATAAGCCTAATTTTTTCGCTTACACTATGGCTACACTCCAAGACCCTATTCGCATCGGCAGCTGGGAACTACCGAACCGCGTGATCATGGCCCCGCTGACTCGGTGTCGAGCCAGCGAGAGGCGGGTTCCGAACGATCTGATGCGCCAATATTACCAGCAACGCGCCAGCGCCGGTCTCATAATTTCCGAGGCGACTTCGGTCTCGCCGATGGGAGTCGGTTACCCGAACACGCCGGGAATCTGGTCGCAAGAACAGGTCGATGGTTGGAAACGGGTTACGGACGGGGTGCACAGCGCCGGCGGCCGAATCTTACTCCAGCTATGGCATGTCGGCCGAGTCTCAGATCCTATCTATCTAAATGGCGCACCTCCCATAGCGCCCAGCGCTATCGCGCCGGGTGGCCATGTCAGCCTGGTTCGACCAGAAAAATCCTTTGTAACGCCGCGTGCGCTCGATCTGGACGAAATTCCCGGCATCATCGAGGAGTTTCGTCGCGGAGCTGAGAATGCCCTCGCTGCCGGTTTCGACGGAGTCGAGATTCATGGCGCCAACGGCTATTTGCTCGATCAATTTCTTCAGGATGTCAGCAACCATCGCACTGATGAATATGGCGGACCGGTTGAGAATCGGGCGCGTCTGATGTTAGAAGTTGTCGACGCCGCGATTTCGGTCTGGGGAGCTAGTCGAGTCGGAGTACATCTTGCTCCGCGTGGACGTTCTCATTCCATGGGCGATTCAAACAAGCCGGCAACGTTTGGCTACGTCGCCCGGGAAATGGGGAAACGAGGCCTCGCGTTTGTCTGTATTCGCGAATCGTTAGAGGATCCACGGGTTGGACCAGAGTTGAAGCGGCTCTTTGGCGGTCCATACTTCGCAAATGAATTGTTCACCAAAGACACCGGAGAAAAAATTCTAGCCGACGGCGAAGCGGATGCGGTCGCCTACGGCCGGCTATTCATTTCCAATCCTGATCTTCCCCGGCGGCTAGCGTTGAACGCACCGCTCGCGGAGCCGGTTCAGGAAACGTTCTATGCGTCCGGTCCCAAGGGTTACACTGATTATCCCGAGCTGGATCTAGAACAGGAAGCTGCTTGAAGTTTGGGGCGCTGTCGGGTCCGGCAGCCGCCCAAGCGCGTCAACCTAAGGATGCCTTGTGGCCCCGGTAGCGGCGACTGTCCGCGACGTTGGCAGTGTTGTAGCTCTAAGCGTTTGCACGAAGCGACCAACTCGAGGCGACCTGAGCGCGCAGTCGCCATCCCAGCGCTCGGTTGGCGACTGCGCGTGGGGTTAGGATAGAGTTTCGCTTCGTTTAAATTCGTTTCGGTTACGAACACGTCGAGCCTAACGGGACAGTCGCCCCTACCGGGGCCCGGAATCGCACAAGTCCATCGCTAGGTTGGAAGTGCTGGGACAGCCGCCGGACGATCCCTCCCTGTCCCGCGGCCTTGCAAGCAAGGCCGCTCCAGAAGAAACTCGCGATCGATGAAAACCTGGATTGGCGCCAGCGTGCTTCTCGGCCTGCTAGTTCTGTTGGCGATCGTAGTTCTGTTTCAGCGACGATTCTTCTATTTCCCTCGCAAATACACTGCCAACGAGGTCAAAGCCGCCGAGGACCAAGGCGTGGCGCCGCTAAGATTCGAAACACCACAAGGGAAACAGACCGCGTTTCTTTTGCGAACACCTCGCTCCGAGCGTCCTCCTTCACGGCTCTGGATCCTTTTCGGCGGCAACGCGATGACCGCGCTCGACTGGTTAGTAATCCTCAATGGGTTTCAGTCTGACTCCATCGTTTTTCTCCTCGTTGATTATCCTGGCTACGGTCTTTGCAATGGGCTGACCACGGCTGACTCAATCTCCGAAAGCGCCGTGACCGCCTATCGTGCTTTGATCGGCCAAGCCGGCTGGACTGAAGCGAACCCCGCCATCGGCGTGCTCGGATGGTCCCTAGGCGCGGCAGCGGCACTTCAATTCGCAGAGCGTCAGCGAGTCGAAGATTTGGTCCTCATCTCACCATTTACGAGCATGCAAGACATGGTCAGAAAAGTAGTTGGGCTTCCACCGGGCATGCTTTTGCTGGACCGGTTCGACAATATCGCCGCGCTGACCCAGGTCTGCGCAGGAACTTCTGCTCCAAGAGTGACCATCATTCACGGGTACAAAGATGCCTTGATCCCTGTGCGGATGGGAGAAAGGCTCGCTTCCTTAGCCCCAAACCTGATCGATTTTCACAGTATCCCGGGCGCCAGCCATCACTCGGTCTTCTCAGAAGCGCGGAAGCTTATCTACTCAAAGCTTCGCCGTCACGACTAACGCTAGTCGGCGCCAGTTTGGCCCGCGCTTCTCGCTCTTGACAGGTATAACTGGCATTAAAATCCGCACTTATGACGATTACTTTATTGTCAATCGAATCCACGGCGGGTAAACCAGAGTGAGGCTTTTTCCGCTAAAAATTTCGAATTTCTGAAGGAGGATCGATTCAATGGCAGCGGACTGTCTTAACCATTCCTGTTCAGAGCGTGAATATCGGGCGAGCATCACTAACGCTGCTGTGGTCGTCCAGAAAAAACACCAAACAGAATGCAAGGGCATTACCCAAGGCGCTATGATCTCGGCGCTAACTGACCAGCTTAAAAAGAAGCTCGATGACGCTAAAGAAGTAGTGACCTGCCCTCAGAAGGTATGCAAATGCAAAATGGGAGATTGGCCCATGGACGCCAAAGGCAAGGAAATATGGGACACGTTGGAACGCGGCGTTACCTATTTTGCCTATTACATAGAACCGGTCAGCAAATGCGTCGCCGAGGTAACGCTCACTTATGATTATGAGTCTCGGGAAAGAGAGGGTAAGTGCTACAAAACGCCGCCGGAGAGCGACAAAAAAGACAAGTAGACCAGAGCTGGCCTCAGACCTTCACCCGCTCGATATGCGCGCCAAGACTGCCAAGCTTTTCGTCGATCAGTTCATAACCGCGGTCGATGTGATAGACCCGGTTGATTTCCGTCTGACCTTCCGCCTGCAACCCTGCTAACACCAGAGCAGCCGAAGCTCTTAAATCACTGGCCATGACTGGGGCTCCGCTCAGGGCGGTTACGCCGCGAATTTTCGCGGTTGCGCCATCCAATTCGATCGCCGCTCCCATTCGCTTTAGCTCGGACACATGCATGAAACGCTGGGGAAAGATGTTCTCCGTGATTTGGCTATCCCCCCTCGCCGTGGCCAGCAACGCGCACATCTGCGCTTGCATATCCGTCGGGAATCCGGGATACGGCTCCGTCCGTAGATCTACCGACCTTACGGCGCCGTTAGGTTTAATGGTGATCGCACCGTTAAGCCGCGTCAGGTTAAACCCGCACGCTTCCAGAGATTCTCCCACAGCGGCCAGATGCTCGTACTTGGCCCGAGTAATGGTGACCTCCCGCCCGGCAATCGCGCCGGCAATCAAGAAGGTGCCGGCCTCGATCCGATCCGGAATCACTTCATGTTCCGCGCCATGCAATTCCTTGACCCCCTCGACAACAATGCGAGAAGAACCAGCGCCCTCGATGCGAGCGCCCATCTTATTGAGGAAATTCGCGAGGTCGACAACCTCCGGCTCGCAGGCTGCGTCTTCGATCACGGTGACGCCTTCGGCCAGGACGCTAGCCATCAAAACGTTGTCGGTACCGAGGACCGTGCTGCCGAACTTGCCCTTTAGCGAGATCTTTGCTCCAACCAGTTCAGGGGCAAATACCTTTACGTTGCCGGAATGCACTCGGACAGCCGCGCCTAGCGCCTCGAACCCACGGAGATGGAGATCGATAGGCCGATCCCCGATCACACAGCCGCCTGGCAATGAGACCGTTGCTTCTTTTTCCCGACCCAACAATGGGCCTAGTACGCAAACCGATGCGCGCATTTTACGAACCACGTCGTAGGGCGCAATGGTATCGACTTTCTCGGCTTTGACAGTGACAACCCCACTCGCCCTCTCAACCTCAGCGCCGAGATGGTTCAGGATCTGCAGCATATAGTGCACATCGCTGAGGTCTGGTACGCGGTGGATAACGCACGGTTCCTTGGTCAACAAAGTCGCGGCCAGAATGGGTAGCGCAGAGTTTTTGGAGCCGCTGATCTTAACTGTTCCCGCCAACGTGTGGCCGCCGTGTACGATAATTTTATCCATACCTTGCGCTCACAAAGCGTTCCTCCCCTTGGTAATCGTTCTCAATAGAAATGTCGCGATATTTTTGCTGCTGAAACAACTCTGCTACCTCGGAACTTTGCGAGATCCCGATCTCAAGCAGAATGTACGCACTCGGATTCAGAAATGGCGGCGCCTCCGAGATCAGCCTACGGATGACGTCCAATCCGTCTGCGCCGCCGTCCAGCGCCATAATTGGATCGTGCCGTACCTCCCGCGAGAGCGTGGCGATTTCCGCGCTTGGGATGTAAGGCAGGTTCGCCACCAGAAAGTCGAGTTTCCATTGCATACCGGACACGAGGTCAGTCTGCAGCCATTTAATACGGCCGTCCAACTCGTGTAAAACGGCATTCTCACGAGCTAAAGTTAGTGTCTCCCCATAGAGATCGGTCGCGACAACCTCCAAATTTGGGCGTTCCAAAGCTAAGGTAACCGCTAGAACCCCGGACCCGGTTCCGACGTCAGCCAGGCGCGTTCCCGCGGCGCAATCAGTCGGGATCTGCTTCAGAACCAGCTCAGCCAGACGCTCGGTTTCGGGTCTCGGAATTAACGCCCGGCGATCGGTCTTAAAACGCCGGCCGTAGAACTCCCAGGAACCAAGCAAATGCTGCAACGGCTCGCCTTCTGATCGCCGGCGCACTTTGTCTCTCAACGGTTCCAGGATCTGCTCCGGCAAACGCTGATCATAGTCCAGGTAAAGATCCAACCGCCGTTTGCCTAGCGCCTCGGCCAACAGATGCTCAATACTGAGCCGGGCCGACTCAACTCCCTTGCGCTGGAAAAACGCGGTCGTGTTTTGAATTAATTCCAGAACCGTCACGAGGGATTTGCGGTAGCGATGAGCTCCGGCTCATCCGCGTTTGGTGCTGCCGAAACGTGGTAGGGCGAGGCTCCCGAATAACCGACTGGAACTCGCAAAGCTTTTACACGCCGACACAGATCGAGATGCGCTACGCCGGTGAACCCGCCGAGCCGTAGTCGACCAAGGGATATCGGCTCGGCGCGTCGACAGACGTCACCCACGACACTAAGATCGGTAACCGATTTCCGTTGCTGATCCTGCTCGGCCATTTGGGAGCCTCGCCCTACCCAGTCCATTACCCTGCTACGGCTTGCTCTAACCCGGCTTCCTTGAGGCGTTGCTCCATATCGCTGGATTGAAGCGTATCGACCATCTCGTCGAGTTGGCCTTCCATGAAAAGGTCGAGATTGAAGAGCGTCAGGCCGATTCGATGGTCGGTAACCCGGTTTTGCGGGAAATTGTAAGTCCGGATTTTTTCTCCCCGTCCACCGGATCCGATGAGGCTGCGGCGATGCGCCGAATATTTCTCGGCTTCTTCCTGTTGCTTTTCTTCCAGCAGACGAGCCCGGAGAATAGCCAACGCTTTCTCCTTATTCTTCTGTTGGCTGCGGCCATCCTGACACCGCACAATCTTGCCGGTAGGAATATGGAGAACCTGAACCGCAGAGTCAGTGGTGTTCACCCCTTGCCCACCTGGACCTCCTGAGCGGCAAACTTCAATCCGTAAATCCTCTGGACGGAGCTCAAAATCGATTTCCTCAGCCTCGGGTAACACCGCAACCGTTGCTGTCGAAGTATGAATTCTGCCCTGTGCTTCCGTGAGGGGTACCCGCTGTACCCGATGTACACCACTTTCGTAGCGGAGGGTGCGAAAGACGTGTTCTCCTGAGACCTTAAAGATGGCTTCTTTCAAGCCACCCAACTCCGAAGGGCTGCTTTCGAGCTCTTCGATTTTAAGTCCATGAGACTCGGCGTAACGCGAGTACATCCGATAAAGATGGGCGGCGAACAGGGCCGCTTCACTACCGCCTGTGCCAGCGCGAATCTCCACGATCGCGTCACGGTCTTCATGCGGCTCGGGTGGAAGGAGTGCAACTTGAATCTCCTTGGACCTTTTCTCGATCTCCGTCTCCAAAGCCGGGATCTCAGATGCCGCCAACTCAGCCATCTCCTGGTCGTCCCCAGCCGCTAATAGCCGGTTTTCTTCGAGTTCACGCTGTTTCTTTTCCAAAGTATCCCACGACTCCAGCACGCGCTTCATATTCGCGTGCTCTCGCATGATGTCCTTCGCCCGCTTTGGGTTCTCGAAAAGAGTCGACGACCCGATTAAAGCCTCGAGTTCCTCGAATCTCTTGCGTTTCTGCTCAATTAAGGGTCGAAAATCCATAGCCTGCTAGAAAGTAATCAGTAAACACTAACCAGTAATCAGTCGTGTGAAAAGATAGACGTCTCGCCAGTGACCAGGGGCGTACTGATGACTGGTCACTGATAACTGATTACTTACCAACGCAGGCTACTTACGTTTTTCTTTGGAAAGCATTGTCTTGCCGTAGCGCCGGGTAAATTTCTCTACTCGCCCCGCGGTATCGACAAATTTCTGTTCACCCGTGAAAAATGGGTGGCAAGCCGCGCAAATTCCGATTTTGATATCCCGGCGAGTCGATCTGGTGTGATACGTCGCTCCACATGCACAAACGATCGTAGTCTCGGTGTAATTGGGATGAATGTCTGCCTTCATGTCGAAAGAACGAGAAAGTAACACAGTCGGTAACTGACGCAAGTGCAACCACGTCTATTTGCGGCATCTTGGGCAAACGTTTTAGAGCGGCAGTCTCAAGAGGTCGCCATCTACGGAAATGACCGGCAATTGCTCCGGACGTTCGCTGATATTGAATCCGAACGCTTGATTTGGCGGCAGAAACTGGCCGGCCTCGCGAAGGGGTCCATTCTCCTCGTCCAACTAGCCGAGGACGCCAGTTGGCCGGCCATTCTCTTGGCGTCGTTAGACGTCTCACTGGTCATGGTTCCAATCGAGATCGAGGTGACCGGGCCGCAGTTTGATAATGTGATAAAGGTGACGAGGGCACACGCCTGCGTCCGCTCAAACGAGATCTCAATCCTCCATTCAGAGCCTCAACCGTGGGATCAACCCTATCCGGATCTGCTGAAAATCACGTCGGGGACCACGGGGCTACCCCGCGCCATTCGCTTCCGAGAGTCCCAGCTATTAAGCGACTGTCGAAATATCTGCAGCTCGATGAGCCTCCTCCCGGAAGACGTCAATTTCGGCGTCATCCCGTTCGCCCATTCCTACGGCTTCAGCAACCTGGTCACTCCGCTGCTTTATCAAGGAACTCGTTTTGTCTGTTCCAAGGACCGGATTCCGCGCGCGATCCATCGTCATATCGAAGAGTCGCCGGCCACCGTGCTCCCAGCCACGCCGGCCATCTTCCAGGCATTGTGTTCCCTTAGCGATTGTAGCCGCCTCGGCCGGATCCGAACCTGTATTTCGGCCGGCGCACCGTTGCCGGCAGAGACCGTTCAGCAATTCTTCCAGCGGTTTGGTCTTCGCATCCACAGCTTCTATGGATCTTCTGAGTGCGGCGGCATCATGTTCGACCGGGAAGGCCGTCTGGACGCGCCTTCCGGATTTGTCGGGAGTCCACTGGACGGGGTCCGAGTCTCACGTCTGGCGAATGATCGGATTGAGATCAGCGGCACCAGTGTCGCCGATGACTATTTCCCTGATAAAGAACCGGAAACGCTTCGGACTGGTCGATTCAATCCGGGTGATCTGGTTCGCTGGCTGGGCGAGTCAGCCCAGCTTTACGGGCGAGCATCCGATTTCATCAACATCGCCGGTAAAAAGATCCATCCTTCCCTCGTTGAGGAACATATCCGTAAGGTGCCCGGCGTTATCGACGTTATCGCTTTCGGAGTCCCTTCTCCGAATCGGAACGAAGATCTCGTGGCGCTGGTGATGTGTAATCCGCCGGTTCCACGGCAAACTCTCGAGGCCCATTGCCGGACAGGGTTAGCCGATTGGCAGGTTCCTCGCGATTTTCAGGTCGTCACCGAGTTGCCGGTGAACGCCCGCGGAAAAATCAAGCGATCCGACCTGGCCGCTGACTACCAGGCGAAACGCCAGAATAAATAACCAATAGCCAAAAGCCAATTTGCGTCGCACGCGCCCTATTGGCTATTTATTCTGGCTCTCGATCAGCTTAAAATCGCTGAAATAGAAAGTGGCTTGATCAACGGACAAACTACTGATCGTAACCCGGGCCGCTGGTGCTTTTTGTTGGACCTCAAACTCGACGGTACAATCCACCCACTCTTCCGGAATCTGTAGCGAGGTTCCTCTAGCAATCGAAGATTGGTTCCCGTCAGTTTTTTCCAGGCCGAAATACACATACTCGCTTTGCGAACTCTTGGCTCGAAACAAGAGGTCATATCGCTTTCCCTGGTCGAAACTGAATCCGGGAGCGCGTAACTCAACGCTCCAGAATTCTGGCCCCGGCTTAGAAACTGTCACCATGACTTCTTTGTTCCCAGGTTGGGATTCATCATCGACGATCACAGAGCGCGCTTCTGCGCCTTTATCGACTTGAAGCTGAAAGCGGCTCGGATCGATCGCGACTTCAGCGCCGTTCACAGACGAAAGAAAAACCAAAAAGGCTAAAAGGTGGAACCAGTTTCTCATCGGACCCTCGGCTAGAGGAGTAAAGCCGCTCCGGCGACGGCGTCAATCAGGAGACATGGACCAAGGCCGCATCTGCAGATCGTAACAGCCAAATCTTGAAATTCGATCCATTCGCCTCCCTCAGCCAACCAATCACCAATCACCAATCACCAATCACCTCTCACCAATCACCTTTCACCAATCACCTTTCACCTTCCCCGTCTCAAGCCAGAGCGCTTGGTGATTCGCTAAGAACCTCCGGTGGCCGAAGCCGTCCCAACCCGCTTCGGTTGCCATTCTCCGCATTTCGGTGAAAGAGAACGCTCGCCGAATCGAAAGTCTTCCATCAAATTTCGTCATCGGATCTCGGAAGATGGTTGAGGTCAGCAGATAAACCCCGAGCAAACCGGTCATCGACCGCACCAAATCAGAGACCAACACCGCCCGTTCTCCGAGCCCGCGCAGCCGCCGCAGAATATCCACCGCGTCTTGCCAAGCAAAATGATGAAGAGCCAAGGAACACAACACAATGTCGAACCGATGTCCGGGCTCGAATGATCTGATATCCGCCTCCAGATACGAAATCTCAGGAAAAAGCTCCGACCTTCCCTGAGCGATCTCCAAAGTCGCCGGCTGAAAATCGATCGCTAGCACCTTTGCTTGCGAGCCTCGTTTACGGGCCAGCTCTACGACCAATCGCGGGATATCACCAAAACCAGTGCACGCGTCCAAAATCGACAGCTTTTCACCTGGCTTGAGCCATCTCCCGAGAAAGTGCCGGATGATCCGATAGCTTCCAAAATGGCGGTTCAACCGCTCCAGATTGATCAGGGCTCGAGCCAGTTCCAATCCCGAAGGATCCGGACGATCCATCATTTCGGGAAGGTTCGGATCAAACTGCCGGCGGTTGCGCGGAAGGTCCAAGATCGAGGTCTCCGTTCGTCAGCTTCAGAAAGGCGAGCATCCTGCCAGTCATGCCTCTTTCCATTCTGTACGAATAAAATCGCTCGAGATCCGCTCCCGTGTTTTCTCCACAATCACTGATCTGCCGGACCCCGGCTGCCTCTAGCTGGGTTACGATTTGGGCAGCGAAATCGACCTCGTAGAATGGCGGTCGAATGCAAGGACTCAATTGAACCACCAAGTCTTCCGGCACTGACCCAAAGCTGGTTGCCATTCGATCAACCGTCCTGGCGGCGATTTTTTCTTCAGTGCCTTTTCGACCGGAATGAGCCAAACCGATCACGGCTCTCACCGGATCGACGAAATAAATCGCACAGCAATCCGCCACATAGATGCCGAGCACGACTCCGGGGTCTTTGGTGACAAGCGCATCCACCGCGAGAGTTTTCTCAGGCGACCCTTGGTCCACTACGGCTACCCCGTTCCCATGAATCTGCTCAGCAGTCCTAAGAGCGCGATATCTGAGTCCTTTTAGTATGGAATTGTGGTAGCCATATATTCGTTCCAGCGCCGTCGCCCGGTCCGTTCTGACATCCAAACCCGGAACTCGAAGAATGAACCCATGCTGGATCAACGGCAAATCATCGAGTGCCGGGAACGCCAGTACCGGAACGTCAATCATTTGGGAATACAACCTTCCCTTGGGGCGGTGTAAGGGATTGTCTCTTTGCTTTAGATGTCGCGGGTTTGTCGGCATCCAGAGGAGAATCCGAGCGAGACTGCAAAGTCTTTCTCGCTTCACGTTTAGTCAGAGTCGTCGGATGATAACCAGATTCGTCAAAGAGGTTGTTATATTTGATCTCAGTCGCGGTGGAAAATTGATACTGAGCGACCGCCGAAATGTACTGGAATTCGGCCGTGAAATAGTTTGATCGTGCTGTGGTTAGCTGAGTCTGCGCATTAAGTACGTCCAGCTGGGTTCCGGTGCCGGCGGCAAGTCGTTCGTTGGCTAAGCGCAGCGATTCCAGAGAAACATCCACACCTTTCTTTGCCGCCACAATGGTCTCCTGGCCTTGACGCAGATTGTCGACAGCCGTCGAGACATCCAATTCTACTTGTCGAACAGCGTCGTCGTAGGTGACTTTCGATTCCTCTAGCAGCGCCTTAGCTGCTTTGACTTTCCCATAGGTAAGTCCACCGTCAAAAACGTTCCACTGGCCGGTAACACCAAAGAACCATCCATTCACCGTATTTCGCATGTTATTGCTAGTGGGGTTTTCCTCGATTTCCAGACCGGCATTAGCATTGAAGGTGGGCTGATAACCGGCCCTGGCCACGGTGACATTCTCGACGTCCGCCAAAATCGTCGATCGCTGCGCCTTCAAGGAGGGTCGATTTGCCCGGGCAGTCACCAGCGCATCGGATAAATCGTATTTGATTGGCGTGACATCCAGTGAGCCGACCACCGGCAATGGCTCATCCGTCACGTATTGTCGACCAGCCGGGATACCCAGCGTTTTTGCCAAGGTGACTTGGGCGATGCGATAATTGTTCTGCGCCGAGATCAGTTGAGGAATCTGGTTTTGCAACGAGGATTCCGCCTGCAACACGTTAAACTGCGGCACCGTTCCAGCCTCATACCGGCTTTGCTGATCATCTAACTGACTCCGCAGCAAGTTGACGGACTCCTCTTGGACCTGCACCAGAGCCCGATCAAGAATGATCTGATAGAACTGGATTCTAACGTTCTCAACGAGCAAATCAATGGTATCTCGCAAGGTATAATACGCCGCATTTTCGGTGATTCGCGACGCGCGCCGGTTGGCGATGGTTGCGCCTCCATCCCAAAGCAATTGGGATACGGTCACCTTCATGTCCCAGGTGTTAGTGATCGTCGATGAACCGACCAGCTGACTCAACGGCACATTGATTAAATTTGTGGCTCCGCTGGGCCGGATTATGAGAGGTTGCCCCGAAGGTACAGCCAGCAAATCAAGAGGGGGAGCTTGCGAACTCTGGATGGTTGCCAGGGTCGGTTCGACCTGCGAGTATTGCCCGGTAGCAGTCACCTGTGGCAACAAAGCCGCCTGCGCTTGAAAGACCACGCCGGCGGTGCGCTTGAGCTCCTGGACTTGGTTCAACACCGTGGGGCTTTGTCTCAAGGCCAATTCGACGGCCTCAGCGAGCGTCAGCGGATGCTTACCCACGGTAACCGTGGGTTCTCCGGCTCGTCCTGCATTTGCAAACAACACAATCCCGATTAAGGCGATTAAACTCGATCTCATTCGTGTGATATTTTCTTTTCGCAAAAGCTCGAAATCTTCCTATAGACATCCACCCAGGTCTTGCCCTGTTCCGGCGTCAGCTGGTCCCGCAGCAACGTCGCGATGGCGTCGACGATATCTTGCCTGATCCGGGACACAAGGTTTGATCCTTTGGGTGTGATCCTAACAATGACCTTCCGTCGGTCGTCCAACGCGTGGGCTCGAGCAACAAACCCAAGTCGTTCCAACCGATCAACTAGCCCAGTCGCAGCTGCGGTCGTATGCCCCATCCTCGCGGCGATATCCGACATCGTAATCGGCGCTCGCCGGTCAAGATAAGTGAGGAGGAAGAATTGCGGAAAGGAAACGCTACCCCGGCTGATCTCTTGAGAGAGCCTGGCAAATAAGCGGCGCTGCAACTCCATCGCAATCTGAGCCAGTTCTTCGGCTTGCAACCGAAGATCCACTATTTCCTTAGGCTCGCTAACAAGCATACGCAGCGAAAAGTTTAACGACGTTAACTGATAGACCGCCGCAGTTAAGCACAGAGCTTGAAGAGATCAAGGAGTTCAGGAGTTGCCGGGGTTCGGGAGTTCAAGAGTTCAGAATGCAAAAGGCACGGTTTGCGGAGACTCGACGGCTAGGACGGCGCGTGGAGCTGCCCGAAAAGTAAACCATTGGCGGCCGTATTCTGAACTCCTGAACTCCTTGCAACTCCGGTACTCCTTCTCTGTTTCCGTTTGCTTTCCCGCACCTTTTGGCTGACGGAGATTTCTCGTTTCATCTTTTCAACCCACCAGCGCAGCCCTATGTCTTACCAGAACGTTCAGCCGCCGGCCGGCGGCAAGATTACTATTCAAAACGGGGAAATTCAGTGTCCCGACAACCCGGTGATCCCTTTCATTCGCGGTGACGGCACTGGTCCCGACATTTGGGCTGCCAGCGAGCGGGTTTTCGATGCCGCCGTTGAAAAAGCGTACGGCGGAACTCGCAAGATTGTCTGGTTTGAGGTCTTCGCCGGCGAAGCCGCCAAACAGCGGTTTGATACTTGGCTGCCGGATGACACCGTCAATGCTTTCCGGGAATATTTAGTGGGTATCAAAGGACCGTTGACCACCCCGGTTGGAGGTGGGATCCGATCCTTGAACGTCGCGCTCCGGCAATTGTTAGACCTCTATGTCTGTTTAAGGCCGGTGCAATGGTTCAAAGGTGTCCCTTCACCAGTCCGTAGCCCGGAGAAGGTCAATATGGTGATCTTTCGCGAGAACACCGAAGACATCTACGCCGGCATCGAGTTCAAGGGCGGGTCACCGGAGGCTGCCAAGTTCCTGAAGTTCCTTGAAACCGAGTTTCCTAAAGAGTTTGCGAAGGTTCGGTTCGGCTCAGAAAGCGCCACCAAGGGCTTTCTCGGCTTTGAACCGACTCTCGGTCAGGTCGATGTTGAGGTTGGTATCGGAGTGAAAGCGGTAAGCCGTTTGGGTTCGTCGCGCTTAGTGGCCGCGGCAATCCGCTACGCGATCGCTCAAAAGCGCAAATCGGTGACCCTGGTACACAAGGGCAACATCATGAAGTTCACAGAAGGGAGCTTCCGGGATTGGGGATATGAATTAGCCGATACCCTATTTGCGGACGGAACTTATTCGTGGGCCCGTTGGGAAAAGACCAAGAGCGAAAAAGGGGAAACCGCAGCGAACGACGAACTCAAATCCGCCCAAGCCGCCGGCAAAGTCATCGTTAAAGATGCGATCGCCGACATCACCCTGCAGCAGGTGCTGACCCGGCCGGACGACTTCGACGTGATCGCGACGCTGAACCTGAACGGAGACTATCTTTCTGACGCGCTGGCCGCGCAGGTCGGCGGCATTGGGATCGCTCCCGGCGGCAACATCAATTATCACACTGGCCACGCCATTTTTGAGGCCACTCATGGAACCGCTCCGAAATATGCGAATCTCGACCGAGTCAACCCAGGGTCATTGGTCCTCTCTGGTGAAATGATGCTTCGCCACCTAGGCTGGACCGAAGCAGCAGATCTGATCCTCAAAGGTTTGAACGGTGCGATCGCCAGCAAGCGCGTTACCTATGATTTTGCGCGATTGATGACCGGAGCGACGGAAATCAAGTGCTCCGAGTTCGGGGACAATATCATCCGCCACATGTAGCGGAAGGAGCCAGGAGCTAGGAGCTAGGAGGTCTGGGGCGGCGCTACATGCTGGGCACGGGTTGTAGAAAGTGATTGGTGATTAGTGATTGGTAAAAGGCGTACATCAGAGCCATCAGGGTAGGGCGAAAAACTCGGCGCGCCGATCGCCTGGCTATTTATATCGCTTGGTCGCGCCGGTTTTGAGCCGTTCTCAGCGTAAATTCTTGCCATCGACGAAAAGGCAGATTGCCTTTGCCCTGGATTCGAATAGCGCGGACCTGCGATATAATTAGCCAAGCGATCGACGCGCCGAGTTTTTCGCCCTACCGAGATAGCCTTTGGCGCATCTTTCACCAATCACCAATCACTAGTCACTAATCACCTTTCGTACAACCCCCGCCCCCTTAAGTCGCTATCTCGATCTCAGAGTCTTCGTCTCTGGACGAGTCGTCGAAGAAGATGCTCCGTTGCCGATCCCAGACGTAACGCTTCATCAAGACTTTGACGGTGGCCGTCATGGGAATGGCTAAGACGGCTCCAAGCAGGCCGCCTAAAACCAAGGTCCAGAAAAAGACGGAAACAATCACGGTCATCGGATGGAGACCAACCGAGTTGCCGACAATTCTTGGCGCCACGACCATACCGTCGATCTGCTGAACAATGAAAAAAATGACGGTCACCCAAATGGGGTGCGCCAAGTCGTTGAATTGCACAAAGGCGATAATCAGGGCGGAGATGTAGCAGATACCGAAGCCTACCCACGGGATGATGCCGACGATGGCTAGGAGCAGACCGATCAAAAATCCAAATTGCAGCCCGAGAACCGACAGGCAGAACGCGGTCAGAACGCCATCGATCAAGCTCACTACCAATTGGCCACGGAAAAAGTTAATCAGATAGGAGTTGATCTCAGTCAGGACAACCACCAATTCGTCCCTGAATTCGGATTTCCTTAGCGGTAGGTAGCGGCTCCAGGAATGCGCAATGGTCGGGCTCTCTTTCAGAAAAAAGAAGAGATAGACCGGAATCATAAATAGCCCGAACAAAAAGCCGAACGCCCCAAACACCCCGGATAAGCTGGATTCCAGGAACAACCAAGTTCTCTGAGCGACGGTCGGCAATTGATCCTGCAAATATTGTAAAGATTGTTGGACCCAGGGGTTATCCTGCAGGCGTGTCTGGGGAGTGTTCTCCGGCTCTAGCAGCGGAGCCGTTAAAGAAGTGGTCGGCGAGGCAGTAGCGGTCGGAGCTGGAGTGGCGCTCGGAACTGGAGTGGCGCTCGGAGTTGGCGTAGCCGAAGGGGTTGACGGGTGCGGCCCTATTTGAGGAAGTTTTTCGAGGTTTTGGCGCAGGAACTCGTCCAGCGATGACCAGCTCCGTTCGAAGTACCCGGGCAAAGCCGTCGAGAACTTCACGCTCTCATTGTAGACGTTTGGGCCGATCACCAGCAAAAGCAGCGCGCCTCCGGAGATGAACAACGCGAAAACTATGATCACGGCGGCTAACCGGGGCAGGCCTTTCCGAGCCAACCAAGTGACCAATGGTTCAAGCAGATAAGCCAGAACTCCCGCTGCTGCCACGGGTAGCAAGAGCGGCTGCAAGAAGAGAAGAACTCTCGACGCGACGTAAACCGTAGCAATCAAGCTGCCGGCAATCACCAATAAGGCGACGCAAGTGATCGCATTCCAGAGCGTCTTCCGTTGCCACTGTGTCGGATGCAATGCGATCTAAAATGCGGAATTTCCGAAGACCTTTCAACCCAAAAGGGTCGAGAAGGAGTCAGGAGCCAGGATCTAGGAGGCAGGAGGTCGCGGGGTTAGGGTCGAAAGCGCCATGAAATGGCGAGATAGAATAGCCCAGGGCTTTAGCCCTGGGTTGGACGTCCAACGAGGCGCCGCCCTGAAGGGGCGACCGATCGACGTTATTTCCGTCCAAGGTGGCGAATCCTGAGAATAACCAGGTCACTACGATCGTTAAAGTTCGGGGATATGGTGAATCCGTTCGGGCGCCCTTTCAGGGCGCTTCCGGCTTGATCTCCAGTCCAGGGCGAAAGCCCTGGGCTATTCTGTTGCGCCATTTCATGGCGTCTGCTCTTGCACTCAAGACCTCCTGGATCCTGGCTCCCGACTCCTGGCTCCTTCAAAACGAGCATGCGCTCGTCCCTATTGAGCGAACCAGCGTTTTGGTGTCTACTCCCAGGGGTGTTATGACGTTATCCACCGAGGAAATCACCGAAAAGGTCAGGGCAGCTGGAAGTTGGATCGAGCCCCTGGAAACAGAAATCGCAAAGGTTGTAATCGGCCAAAAAAATCTAGTCAGGCGTTTGTTGATCGGGCTCTTAACGAAAGGCCATCTACTGTTGGAAGGTGTCCCAGGCCTTGCGAAAACGCTGTCTGTCCGCACATTAGCCGCTTGTATCCAGACGGAGTTCAAACGGCTCCAATTCACGCCGGATCTGTTGCCCGCGGACATTATCGGCACCCTGATCTACAACCAGCGGGATAGCGAATTTAAGGCTAAACTGGGCCCGATCTTCGCCAACCTGGTGTTAGCCGATGAAATCAACCGGGCGCCGGCCAAAGTGCAGAGCGCGCTGCTGGAGGCCATGCAAGAACGACAGGTTACCCTCGGCGAACAATCTTATCCTTTGCCCGACCCGTTTTTAGTTCTGGCCACAGAAAACCCCCTGGAACAGGAGGGCACCTATCGGCTCCCTGAAGCTCAGCTGGATCGGTTCATGTTGAAGATCAACGTCGGTTACCCAACAAAAGATGAGGAGCGCAAGATCCTCGATCTAATGGGGACATCGGAGCCGGAAACCGCCGTGCAACCAGTGATCGGGCCGCAGCAGATCGTCGAGTCTCGAGAGGTCGTAAATCAGATCTTCATCGATGATCGAGTCAAAGATTACATCGTTGATTTGGTTCGAGCGACGAGGAACCCCGGCCAATATGGGTTAGAGATGGAGGGACTGATTCGCTACGGCGCCTCACCGCGAGCCACGATCTACCTTACTATAGCCTCGCGCGCGCACGCTTTCCTGGAAGGACGCGGCTATGTCACGCCCCAAGATATCAAAAGCGTCGGCCCCGATGTACTCTGCCATCGTGTCATTGTCAGTTATGAAGCCGAGGCCGAACAAGTCACCAGCGAAACCGTCGTAAAACGGATATTCGCCGGGCTGCCCGTTCCCTAGGAATAGCCGATAGCCAATAGCCGATAGCCAATGCGTAAGCGGCAGAGCCACGTGATGACAGCGGAAAAAGTTCAGTTCCAGCCCCCAATGCGACCGTTCGCCGACGCCTCCCAAATCGGCTATTGGCCATTGGCTATTGGCTATTAATTCTTCCCATGCGTTCGACGGCGGAAATTCTGAAGAAAATTCGACGCCTCGAAATCTCGACTCGCCGGATCGTTGAGACCGCTTTCTCCGGCGAGTATCACAGCGTCTTCCGGGGTCACGGGATGAACTTCGACGAGTTTCGTGAATACCAGTTCGGTGACGAGATTCGGGCTATTGATTGGAACGTCACCGCTCGGATGGGGAATGCTTACGTCCGAAAATACGTGGAAGAACGCGAGCTGACGGTTTTACTTCTAGTCGATGTGAGCGCATCCGGAGTCTTCGGGACAACGTCGACAACCAAACGCGAATTGGCGGCGGAAGTGGCTTGCCTCCTCGCTTTCTGCGCTGTCAACAACAACGACAATGTCGGCCTGCTGCTTTTTACGGATAAGACCGAGCTTTACATCCCACCTAAAAAGGGCCGGAGTCACGCTTTGCGGATCATCCGGGAGGTTCTCTTCTTCGAGCCGGAGAACCGGGGCACCGATTTGGTCAACGCTTTGGAATTCGTGAACCGGGTAGCGTCCCGGCGCGCTGTGGTGTTCCTGTTCTCCGATTTCCAGAACCTCAATTTCGAACGCGCGGCCTCGGTTTGCAGCAAACGGCATGATCTCATCGCACTCCCAATTGAAGATCCGGGCGAGTGGCAATTACCCCCGGCCGGCTTGGTTCGCGTCGAGGATCCGGAAACCGGGAAAACGTTCGAAGCGAATTTTTCCAGCCGGAGAGTTCAGCGGGAGTTTGCTCGGATTGCCAGTGAGCGACGCGACCGAAGAGATGCTATCTTTCGCCGGCAAAACATCGATTTTTTGCCGCTGAGCACCGATAAAGACTATTTTCCGACCCTGCATAGCTTTTTCCAGCATCGCGAACAGAGACTTAAACGAGGTGGATGATTTTTGTTGCCCTGACCGTTACCCGCGAGACCATCGAGGATATCCGAGGTCCGTTCCTGGCCGATAACTCCGTGTGGAGTATCGCCATTATTGCAGTGCTGCTCGTGTTGGCGTTGCTGGCGTATCTTTTCTGGCCGGGCGCCCGGCCGAAGGTTACCCCGGTCCCCCTGCCGCGCGAAGTCGCCAAAACCAGGTTGAACGACTTCAAAGCTGCCGCCGAGCACGCCAACAGCTACGAAACCGCGATCGGTGTGTCATCCATTGTGCGCACGTTCGTGGAGCAGCAGTATGGGCTCAAAACGGTTAGTCGGACGACTCAAGAATTCCTCTCCGAGCTAGCTAACTCCAACTTTCTCAATCCGATTCAGAAGAGCTCGCTGCAACGGTTCTTATCGACAGCCGATCAAATAAAATTTGCTCGCACTCAGCCGCCCGAAGAAAATCTCAATTTAGTGGAGCAAGCGACGAATCTGATAGAGCAGGCTCCGTAGATCATGGAATTCCGTTTTGACCAACCGTGGTTATTACCGCTGCTGCTCATCTTGCCGATGCTGTGGGTGTGGCAACAGTTGGCGGCTCCCGCTTCTGTGCGTTACGCCCCGGCCCGCATCTTCGAACACGGGGTAAAGATCCATCGGTCGCTGGTGCCTCTCGTACAAAAACTTTTGATCTACGGCGCTGCCGCCAGCCTGCTCTTGGGCTTGGCTAAACCACAGTCAAGTGTGGTCGGTGCCGAAGTACGAGCAAGCGGGATCGACATCATGATCCTGCTCGACGTTTCTCGCTCAATGCTGGCAGAGGACTATAGCATAGGGGGTGAGCGAGCGAGCCGGATCGACGTCGTCAAACAAGTAACCGAGAAGTTTATTCAAAATCGGCCGAACGATCGCGTCGGCATCATTGCGTTCGCCGGACGCCCTTTCCTGGTCAGTCCATTAACACTCGATCATACCTGGTTACTGGCTAACCTGAGCCGCCTGCAAATCGGTTTGACCGAAGACGGCACCGCCATCGGCTCGGCTTTGGTCAGCGCAGCGAATCGTCTCCGGGACTTGAAGGCTAAGAGCCGGGTGATCATCTTACTAACCGATGGTGATAATAACGCTGGTAAGGTTCCGCCGTTCACTGCCGCTGAAGCCGCGGCCGGGATTGGTATCCGCATCTACACCATCGGCGCCGGCACAAACGGTTTGGTTCCCTTCCCGGAAACGGATCGGTTCGGCAACAAGTTTTACACCGAGGAATACATGCCCTTTCAAGAGGATACCTGCCGCATGATCGCAAAAATCGGGCATGGCGAATTTTTCCGCGCGATCGATACCCGGAGCATGCAAGAAATCTTCGCTTCCATCGATCGATTGGAAAAAACGGAGACGAGCGTCCAGAAAGTCGAGAATTACGAGGACCTTTTCCCCTGGTTCCTTAGCGTCGGCCTCGGTTTGATCGGGATCTCTACCGTGCTCGGAGAAACCGTTTGGAGGCGAATTCCATGAAATTCGGGGCTCCCGCAGAGCTTTTCTGGCTGCTCCTGATCCCAAGCCTCGCCTTTCTCATGTGGAACGGGAACCGGGTCGCCCGCAAACGGCTACGCCAGTTATTGTCTGCGGAACTGCTCCCACGTCTGGTCGAATCGCCCATAAAATGGTTGAGAACGGTACGGCAGATTTGTCTCTTGCTGGCTACCGCCTTTTTTGTGGTGGCATTGGCTCGTCCACAGTGGGGCGTGATTCAAGAAACCGTGGCGTTTCGCGGACGGGATATTTTAATCGCTATCGATACCTCTAAGAGCATGTTGGCGAACGACGTTTCGCCTAGCCGCCTGGGCCGAGCTAAATTAGTGGCGGAAGATTTGATCGCCGCGCTGCCGGAGGAGCGCGTAGGGTTAATCGCGTTTGCCGGCGAAGCCGATGTGCAGGCGCCGCTTACCATCGACCATGAGACGGTGATCGATGCGATCAATCATCTTGATACCAACACGGTGGCGAGAGGAGGAACGGACATCGCCTCGGCCATTCGCGCTGCCGAGCTAGCCCTTGGCCAAAAAGGGAAGTCCTTACGCGCCCTGGTCCTGTTGACCGACGGTGAAGAGCTCGATGAAGACGGGGTCGAAGCCGCGCACAAAGCGGCCGAGGCCGGCATCCGAATTTTCACCGTGGGCATCGGTTCGCCGAACGGATCCGAGATTGCGCTGCCTAATGGACAAGTACTCCGCGACCGCGAAGGCGAAATCGTCACCAGCCGATTGGATGAGGCTCGCCTCAAGGCGATCGCCGAAACTACCGGAGGGTTTTACGTGCGGCTCACCTCAACCACTGCGACTCAGGTGATCACGGAAGGTCTGTTACACCTGGGCGACGCCAATTTAACCAACCGCTCACTGACCAAGCCTATCGACCGATATCAATGGCCGCTTGCGGTAGGGCTGTTCTTTTTCTTGGCCGCTTTAGCAACCGTGGATCGTTTGAAAAAAAGCTCGCCGCCGCTGCGCGGATCGGCCGCGATCCTGTTCTTTTCATTCGCGCTGCTAACGGTTAGTCGAGGCGCCAGTGCGCTCGACTTTTATCGCAGTGGCGACTACGAGGCTGCTCTGGACTTGTGGCAAGACGAATTGAGAGCGCACCCGCGTGATCCGCTGCTCAATCTCAACGCGGGAAACGCTGCCTTCCGCCTGGATAGGTTCGATCAGGCTTTCGACAATTATTCGGAAGCTATGAACAGCCCGAATCTAACCTTGCGCGAGAACGCCTATTACAACGCCGGCAACGCGCTATTCAAATCAGGCGACAACCAAGAAGATATCGAGCGGCAATTGATGAATTACTACGACGCCAAATATCTTTATGAGCAGGCCTTGGATATCGATCCCAATGATGCCGCGGCTAAAAAGAATTTGGACCTCCTTCTCCGCCGGATCAAAGAAGCCGAACAACAGAAAAAACTCCAACAGCAGCGACAAAGCTCGCGCGGGACCGGCGGACAAAGACAAAAAACCGGTCCCAAGGACCAAAACAATTCCGGGAAATTCGGGCAGCAGCAGAACCAACCGGACGAAAGCAATTCCGACTCCGACGAAGGCCATGAGGGTAAAGGCGCGACTCAGAGCCCGACACCTAAGAATAAAGAAGGCGACTTAAGAGAAATCCAACCCAGAGATGCGAACCCGCCGGAAGGCCAGGATAGTCAACAAACGCAAGATGGGAAGATGAGCCGGGAAGAGGCCATGGGGCTCTTGGATTCCCTGCACGGAGAAGAAGACCACGTTAATTTGTCGCGACACAAGCGGGAGAGACCGGTTACTCGAGATTGGTAAAAATGAAGCCGTCTTTACTCCTTTTAGTCCTCCTGCTTCATCTGCCGGCGCTAGGCGCAGAGCCGGTGATCCGGGCTAATCTCTCGGTAGCATCAACCTCCATCGACCAACCGGTTGAACTGCAGATTGAGATCCAGAATGCGCGGATCATCGATCCACCCGAGATAGCCGCGGACCACCTGCAAGTGGAGATGGCAGGGCAATCTACACGTTACCAGGTGATAAATGGCCAGCCCTCTTTTAGCTCGATCTTTAACTACCTGGTAACACCGTCGCTTGAAGGCACCTTCACCATACCGCCGGTCGGGATCCCAATTGACGGCAAAACGTACTATACGAACGAGCTGACTCTTCAGGTCACTAAGGCTGCCCCCAATAACCCAACCAATCCTCCGGACAAACCGTATTTCGGCGAGCTCGTCATCCCGAAAGATTCGGCTTTCGTTGGCGAACCCGTTCCGATCGAGCTTCGATTTTATTTCGATCGGCGAATTTGGTATCAGCCTTATCCGCAAGGCCAATTCCCCATCATCGACGGCGACGGCTTCGTCACAAAGAAATATCCCGATCCAGTAGAGAAAGAGGAGACGGTAAACGGCAAGAAGTATCGCCTCTTGATCTATCGGACGGCGATCACCGGCGTGCATGCTGGGAAGCTGGAGCTGCCTTCCGCTTATCAAGAATTCCTTCTCCATCTGCCGGTCACTCAGAATTCCCCGGGCTTCGACGATTTTTTCGAACAAAGTCCCTTCGGAGGTCAGTCTAATGCATTTGAGCGGAAGGATGTAAAGGTCGAGACAAACAGCGGTTCAATAGAAATCAGAGCACTGCCGGAAGCTGGCCGTCCTGCGGATTTCAGTGGTGGTGTTGGCCAATTCACGATGGAGAGCTCGGTTAGTCCGGAACACAGCAGAGTCGGCGATCCAATGTTATTCCGAGTAGAAGTGAAAGGGTTAGGCAATTTCGATCGAGTCCAGGCTCCCAACTTGGAAACGATGCCGGAATGGAATGTCCATCCCCCCCTTTCCGAGGTAACCGCTCTCGACGAGGTTGGCCTCAGCGCGAACAAGGCGTTTACCTATGTTCTAATACCGCAAGCGCCCGTAACCCGGACGCCCAGCGCCACGTTTTCCTATTTTGATCCGGCTACGGAAAAATACGTTACGCTAAAGGTCGATTCGAAGCCGGTGGCGATATCGGGAGCGTCTATGTTGCCAGGCGCCAGCGCTTCCCCGGTTCTTGCCGGTAGTCAACCGGAGGCGGCTCCGTCGGTCGCCAGCGCTAACAATGTAAATCAATTTTCTGCCAGTTCCGGGTTCGCTACCGTTCGGCAACAGACTTGGTTTTGGATCGTGCAAGGGATTGCCATGATCGGGCTTCTGGCTATTGGATTCAGCCAATGGTGGCGTGCTTGGAGCGCCAGGCACGCTCCGGAGAGAGCTTTGCGCCGCGAGCGGAGAAAGCTTTACCGAAACCTAAGCAGTCAAGACGATGAGAGCGTGCTATCTGCAGCTACTCGGCTGATCGAAGTCGATTTCCTTCTCCGATCGCCGGAAACTACGCGGCCAATTACGGCGGAAGAAGCGGTAAAACGAAGGGATATACCGGAACCGTTGAGAGAGAGGCTGTTGGAGTTGGTCGCAAAGCGAAGTGATTTCGTCTATGCGCATCGCTTTTCGCAAATCAGTCCGATGGACCGCATCGGAATCAGAGAAACCCTGCGCGAGTGGGAAAAAGCGCCGTGAACTGGTTACTGGTTGGATGGTTAGTACTGTTCACCGCCACCGAGAACTTGAGAGGGGATCCTCTCCTCTGGAATCAAGCAAACCAGGAGTTCTCGGCCGGTAAATTCGAGCTAGCGCGGGCGGACTATTTGCAACTGGTTGCTACCGGGAATGTAAGCCCTGAATTGTTCTACAATCTCGGTAACGCTTATTTGAAGCTGGATGATAAGGGTAGAGCTGTTTTAAATTTCAAAAGAGCCCTGGCGCTGGCCCCCGATTTTGAATCCGCTAAGCACAACCTTAATGTGGTATTGCAGACAGCCGGGGTTGAGCCCGAAGAAGAGGTCTTTGGGAGCTGGTTCGCCAAATACCCTGATGTCTGGCTTCTAGTTGGATCGATATTCTTCTGGATCCTTGCCTACGGCGGCTATTTGTGGCTCACCATGCCTCGTTTTCGGCCAATTTGTAAGATCGCTCTGGCGATTGCGGTCCCGTGTGCGTTGCTCGGTCTCGCCATCGCTTTCTGGGTGGGAGATGGCGTCAGATCGCCGGACTTAGCGGTCGTGATCAACCCCTCGGCCGATGTCCGTTACGGTCCAGCGACTGGTTCACGGGTTACAGAAACTCTCGGGCTAGGTGAGTCCGTTCATCTCATGTCCGAGCGGGGCGCCTGGACACTCTGCCGAACTGGCAGCGGCCTCGTTGGCTGGCTGCCGGCCAACGCTATCGAACGCTTGGTTCCACGATGAAGCGATTATTTCTAGTCACCTGTTTTGCCATCAGCCTAGCGTCCGGCGCCGAAGAAACGCCTTCCTGGGCAAATTCGGTTACCACCGGGAAAGGGGCCGGAAAATTTCCTACCGCTCCAAATGTACATCTCACCTACCGTTTCGGTTGGAGTGGTATCACGGCCGCCGAAGCCGATGTCCGCCTGATCAACCAAGAGGAGACGGCCAAGACCACCGTCTCGGGTGGCACCACCGGTTTCGCTCGCACCCTGTTTCGATGTGATATTGATCATGAATGCGTGTCCCGCCGCCTCAGCCTCCTGCCAATCCATGTCGTCCAGGACGAAAGGTACTCTAGTCAAACCGTGCACACCATCATCGACTTCAATGCGAATTCGGTGACTAGCCTCCGCGAACCGACCCCCAGCAAAGATCCCCCGAAACCGAAAACCCTGGAGTTTTACCCGGTGTATAGCTTGGAAACGGCTCTACTCTGGTTGCGCAGCCAACCGCTCACCGACGGGGAACGAGAAGTGATGGTAGTATATGCTAACAACGCGGCTTATTTAGGGACAGTCAAGGTCGTGGGAAGAGAGCCGATTCATATAGGGCAAACTGAGCGAAACGCCATCAAGGTCGAATTCACTTTCAAGACTATCGATCAACATCTGCAGCTGAAAACGTATAAGCGTTTCCGAAGCGGACGCGGCTGGCTCTCCGATGACGAGTATCGGCTGCCGCTCCGTGTCGAAGCCGATATCTTTATTGGTTACGTTTTTGCCGAGCTCGAAACCAGCGATATTGGCCTTTAGACGTTGGTAGGGCGAAAAACTCGGCGCGCCGATCACCAATCACTTTGACTTTCGTACAACCCCTGCCCAGAGCGCGCCAAACCCCTGACCTCCTAGCTCCGAGATTCCAGCTCCTGGCTCCTTCTCAAAGCGGCAGTTCCCCCTGACCAATAAATATGTTGGCGGCCTCTCTTTGCACCTCCGGTAGCAGAGAATTGAAGTCGTACTTCTGCAGCCCGCGAATGTATTCCGGGTAGTCCGGCTTAATCTGCAACTCGGAGATTTCCACGGGCAAGGGATGGTCCAATTCTAATTGGACCATCTGGCGGTTGTCCTGGATCTGTTGTTGCGATTGCTCAAGCCGTTGCCGCAGCTTTTCGTTTTTTACTTCCGACAGATGTTGCAGCAGATTTTCGACGGTACCGAATTCGCGAATCAGGTTGGCTGCGGTCTTGTGACCAATCCCTTCGATCCCTGGAATGTTATCCACACTATCGCCGGTGAGCGCCAATATCTCCACGATTTGGCCGGGAGGGACATCCCACTTTTGGGTCACCTCGAGCTCACCCAGCAATGCGTGTGAGTCTTTCGGGTTTTTGAGATCTGTTTTATTTGTCGAATAGACGGTGACCTGTCGATCCACCAACTGAAACAGGTCCTTGTCATTGGTCGCCAGGACTACTTCCACAGCGGCTTTGCGCGCCGCTACCACATAACAGCCCATCAGATCGTCTGCTTCAGTATCCGGTCGCGAGATTGAAACCAGGCCCATGGCTCGGCAGAACGACCGAAGGAAATCGAGTTGGGGAATCATCTTGTCCGGCATCGCCTCCCGCTGTTGTTTGTAGGCCGGCTGCAAGGCCACTCGTTTTTGCGGCATGCCTTCGTCCCAAAAAACCGCCGCCAAGTCCGGCCGCACATCCTTGATCATTTTGCGCACGGTCTTCACAAAGCCGTAAACGGCATTGGCCGGCTCTCCCTTGGAATTGGTCAAATTCTGGATCGCGTGAAACGAGCGATAGACATAGTAATGGCCGTCGATAAGAAGCAATTTCACTTGGAGTAGTCGCTTAGTTTACGGGGTGTCAGGCCAAGATAAAGGAGTCGGAGGACAGAAGCCAATCAAACGGTACGAAGGAGCTAGAATCTAGGAGCTAGGAGGTCAGGGGAGGCGCCACACGCTGGGCAGAGGTTGTACGAAAGGTGAAAGGTGATTGGTGATTGGTGATTGGTGCGTCGGAGCCCATCTCGGTAGGGCGAAAAACTCGGCGCGCCGAATGCTCGGTTACTTATATCGCATGTCCGCGCCGGTTTTGAGCCACTCCCAGCGTAAATTCTTGACGCCGGTTGTTCCAGCGCTGGGCCTGGATTGCGACGGCTTAAAACCGGAGCGACCAAACCATATAAATAGCCAAGCGATTCGGCGGGCCGAGTTTTTCGCCCTACCATGACGGGCCTTGATGACGCCTTTCACCAATCACCAATCACCTTTCACCTTTCACCTTTCACCCTTCATCCTTCGTACAAACCCGCCCAGCGCGTGGCGCCTCCCCTGACCTCCTAGCTCCTAGATTCTAGCTCCCAGCTCCTTCCCCTCCACCAGCGCTAGATTCGGGTCTGCGTCCAGGCCCAGGTCCGTCCCCGCGCCGGCTCGAAATCGTTCCACCGCTACATAGCCGATCATCGCTGCGTTATCCGTCGTTAAGGAAGGTGCCGCTAACAACAGCCGTTTTCCCGCGCTCTCGGCCGATTGTGCCATTTTTTGGCGGAGACGAGAATTCCCGCTCACGCCGCCGCTCACGGTCACCAAGTCGACTTGGAACTCGGCTGCCGCCGCTATCGTCTTTCGAACCAGGATATCGACCACCGCCTCTTGAAACGACGCAGCAACGTCCGCTAAATAATCGCCTTCAAGCTTCGGTAGCAGGTATCGGACTGCGGTTTTAATCCCGCTAAAACTAAAATTGAAATCCTTACGTCCCACCATGGGTCGCGGAAGCTCGTACCTGGTGGGATCACCTTTCGGAGCCAATGTGTCGATCTGCGGACCTCCCGGATAGGGCAGCCCTAGTAACTTGGCGACCTTATCGAAAGCCTCTCCCGCCGCGTCGTCCAATGTGCCGCCCAGCACTTGGTATTGACCTACGCCGTTAACCAAGACCAGCAAGGTATGGCCACCGCTTACCACTAAACCGATCGATCGTTTCGCCCCGAATTGGGTCCCAAAGAAAGGTGAAAGGAGATGAGCTTCGATATGGTTGACGCCGATAAAGGGCTTGTTCAACCCGATGGCCAAACCTTTTCCGAACGAGTAACCGACCAGTAGCGAAGTGAGTAGACCCGGCCCACGAGTCGCAGCAACACAATCGATCTGCGCCGTTGAGGTGCTTGCCTTGTCCAGCGCTTCGGTAACCAGGGCTTCGACTTTGGAGAGATGATTCCGAGAAGCGACCTCCGGCACAACTCCGCCAAACTCGCGATGGATATGCGTCTGGCTCGAGATGCAAGAGCTTAGGAGTTGGTTGCCATTTAGCACGGCAGTCGCTGTCTCATCGCACGACGTCTCGATTGACAGAACGATTGGATCAGACAATCCACCTTCGCCAAGCGGTTCGAGTGAGCTCGCCGACTTGTCCGCCATAGCTTCAGCGACGGAGGAAGTCCTACGGCGCGACAAGCTCACTTCTCCGACGGTTGAGGTTGAGCGCCGCCCTGAGTGTAAATCATGACGCTCTTCACCGCATCGACGGCTCGATCGAGCTGTGAATCCCGCTGGCCACTAACAAACTTTTGGTCTTCGGCTGACAAGACCCCGTCCCGTCGGCGCAATAGCAACGCTTTCTCCTGATCGGCGCTCAGTGAGGCCTTAATGTTAGGAGAAACGCCGTTCTGATGAATGACCTGGCGGCTGGGAGTATAATATTTTGCCGTGGTCAAACGAAGGGCCGAGCCATCCGGCAGTTGAATAACGCTCTGTACTGAGCCCTTGCCGAATGTCGTTTCGCCGACAAGAATCGCCCGGTTTAAATCCTTTAAAGCTCCCGCCACAATCTCAGCTCCGCTGGCGCTCTGACCGTTCACCAACACTGCCATCGGCATATTCAGCCGAGGTTTCGCTTTTTGATCGGTATAATATTCGTGACGCTGAGAACCTTCTCGACCCTCGGTATAAACCACCATCGTCTTTGGCGGCACGAATTGGCCGCACACATCCACGGCACTGGTCAACAAACCGCCCGGATTAAAACGTAAATCCAGGACCACAGCCTGCATCCCTTGGCGCTGTAGATCATCCAATTTCTGATTCAATTCCTGGGCGGTGGGTTCGTTGAACTGCGTGATTCGCAGATAACCGATTTTGAATTTGCCACCCTCGCCTTGGTCTAGAATCTTCGCGTCCTTAACGCTGGCAACTTTGATTATCTCGCGCTGCAGCGTGAACTCTTTGGTTTCTTTGGTCGACGGCCGGTAAATCGTCAGCGTAACTTTCTGACCAGGGTCGCCCTTTAATAAATTCAAGGCGTCCTGCAAACTCATCCGGTCGGTCACGCTGCCATTGATGCGGAGGATCTCGTCTCCCGGCATAATGCCGGCCTTTATACTGGGCGTGTCCTCCATCGGAGTGACTACTGTGATCACGCCATCTTTCGTAGAGACTACAATGCCCAGTCCGCCAAACTCGCTCTTAGTCTCGTCCTCCATGTCCCTGAAGTCCGCCGGCTCCATGAACTGGCTGTGCGGATCCAGGCTATTGAGCATGCCGCGGAGCGCTGAATAAGTCAGGCCGCGGTAGGTCGTCTTGGTCTCATCCACGTAGTCTTGCCGTACCAACTGTAATGCTCGCGTAAAGACCGTGAGATTAAAGTAGTCCGCATTCGAGTCGGCTGCCGCATTCCCAGTAAGAACCCTATAACCGACCGCCAGGTTGAACGAGACCAGCAGCGCGACCACTAGTACGACCAATTTGCGCTTCATTTACGAGGCAACCCTAACACAGCATGAGGAATAGCCAACTCCCGGACGAGGCGGAGAAGGAGCTAGAAGCTAGAATCTGGGAGCTAGGAGGTCAGGGGTTTGGCGCGATCTGGGCGCGGGTTGAATGAAAAGGTGAAAAGTGATTGGTGATTGGTCGTTGGGGGTGCCAGAGCCAATGTGGGCGAAAAACTCGGCGCGCCGCTGGCTTGGCTATTTGTATCGCTTGTTCGCGCCGGTTTTGAGCCGTTCCCAGAGTGAAATCCCCGCGACGTGATTCGAACCCAACGCGAGCCAAATCTGCCTTTCCATCGGGGGTTGTTCCAGCGCAGGGCCTGGGCTACGACGGATCAAAACCGGAGCGATCAAATGATATAAATAGCCAAGCGATCGGCGCGCAGAGTTTTTCGCCCTGTTATGACGGGCTCCGATGTACGCCTTTAACCAATCACCAATCACCAATCACTTTTCACCTTTCATTCCACCCGTGCCCAGATCGGGCCAAACCCCTGACCTCCTAGCTCCTACCTCCTCCGCAGATTGAGCACGCGCTCATCTTCCCTCAGAACCGCTTCCGATGCCGAACCAACCGCGCGCCCTTCTCGTTCACGAGCACGAGTTCGTCTTCGGTAAGACTTTCGATGCGCTCCTCGACCTGATAGGTCTGCACCGATCCGGAATCGCTGCGATAAACTTCACCCGAGGCGAGCAGTTTACCGTTCTTCACGTCCCAGATACCAGAAAAACTCCAACGGGTCGTACCCCCGTCCGCGTGCAGGATTTCGTCGGCGGAATGCATCCCGTCTCGATGAAAACTGTTCTCACCGTAAAACCGGTAATTTCCTCCGGCCTCATCGGTAACCCAGGTACCCACCAGCTTTTGCGTTAGCTCCTGATCGGTGGGAGCGGACTTTTGGCAGGCAAAACCAATGACGAGCAGGCTACTCGCTAAAGCGAATCTTAGAAAACGCGCTCGCCATCTCATTGCGCACCTGTGACCTAATTCACCTCATTCAATTTGGACACGGAGTACCCAGAGAGCACAATTTTAGCCCGGTCAGTTGGAGCTTCGCGCCCTCTGTGCCTCTGCGATGAAATCCTGTAGCGCCCTTTCAGGCTGCGTCTTTGTCTTGTTTCCTGCGAATTAGAGGCGCTCTCTTGCCCTCAACGACGGCTCGGTTGATAACGACATCGGCGATGTCTTCCCGGCTCGGGACGTCGTACATTACGTCGAGCATGATCTTCTCGAACATGGAACGAAGGGCTCGAGCACCCGTTCCTTTGGTCGCTGCCTGCTGAGCCAGCGCTCGGAGTGCGTCCTTGGTAACTACCAAATTGACACCCTCCATCGCCAACAGCTTGTTGTACTGTTTCACCATCGCGTTTCGGGTGTCCGTCAGGATCAGAATTAGCTCCTCCTCCGTGAGACTATCCAGAGCCGTCACGATTGGTAACCGGCCGATGAACTCCGGAATCATTCCGAAAGAAAGCAAATCTTCGGGCTCAGTGTGCCGCAATGTCTCCCGCATTTGGAGATCCGAAGAACCGGTCTGCGGCGAGTGAAAACCGAGCACGCGATTTCCTAGACGCCGGTTGATCAATCGGTCTAAGCCCACAAACGCTCCGCCGCAGATGAACAATATCTTTTCGGTGTTCACCTGAATGTACTCTTGGTGCGGATGCTTTCGTCCACCTTGAGGCGGGACATTGCAGCTGCTGCCCTCTAAAATTTTCAAGAGCGCCTGCTGAACGCCCTCCCCGGATACGTCCCGAGTAATGCTGACGTTGTCCGTCTTGCGACCGATCTTATCGATCTCATCGATATAGACTATTCCTATCTCGGCTCTTTTGACGTCGTAGTCAGCGTTCTGCAGGAGCCGGAGGATGATATTCTCGACATCTTCGCCAACGTAACCCGCTTCCGTCAGCGTGGTCGCATCGGCAATGCAGAACGGCACATCTAAAATCCGGGCTAAGGTTCTCGCCAACAGCGTCTTACCGCAGCCAGTCGGCCCGATCATCAAGATGTTGCTCTTTTCAATCTCGACGTCGGCGTAAGGGTCTAGCGAGAGATCTTTGGTCGGATTCGCATTCAGAATCCGCTTGTAATGATTGTGGACGGCAACGGAGAGAACTTTTTTGGCTGCCTCCTGGCCAATGACATGCTGGTCGAGTTCGTGCCGAATCTCGGCCGGTTTTGGCACTCGCAGCGTAGTGGTCTGCCGACGGGCATCTTCGTTTAGCTCTTTGTCCAGGATGCCTTTGCAGACGTTGATGCAGTTATCGCAAATATAAACGCCAGGTCCGGCGATCAACTTGCGAACTTCTGCGTGGCTCTTTCCACAGAAAGAGCACATCGTCAGGTTAGAGGCCCGAGCCATACGACTTGCTAAACTTCTCTACCAAGTACCTTTCACGAAGCTAACACCCGATCGCCATTCTGCGGAAGCACTTCCGTCTTTACATCTTTGCGGGATTTCACCACTTCATCCACCACCCCGTAACTTCGAGCTTCATCCGACGACATCCAATAGTCGCGGTCCGAATCAATTTGAATCTGTTCTTCCGATTTGCCCGTGTGTTGCGCCAGAATATGGATCAAACGCTTCTTGATCTTGAACATCCACTCCACCGTTCGCTCCACATCGCTAGCGGTACCTTGGGCGCCGCCCGAGACCTGATGGATCATGATATCCGAGTTCGGTAGCGCATACCGTTTTCCACGGGTGCCCGCGGCCAACAAGACCGCCCCCATGCTCGCCGCGATGCCCACGCAATAGGTGGCCACATCGCAGGTCACAAACTGCATGGTGTCGTAAATTGCTAAGCCTGCCGTAACCGAGCCGCCCGGCGAATTAATGTAGATATTGATATCCTTTTTGGGATCCGCCATCTGCAGAAAAAGCATTTGCGCCACCACCAGGTTGGCGATGTGATCGTCGATCGCCGTGCCGATAAATACGATCCGATCGTTTAGTAACCGGCTATAGATATCGACGCTTCGCTCTCCCCTTCCCGTCTGTTCGATCACCATGGGTACGAGGTACGAGCTTGGCCTGTTATAAGTAGGTTTCGACATGAATAACTCCGCCGGAATTACCGGTTTTGTTCCGGCTCCGAACTTGTTTCGACGTTAGCATTCGAGGTTAGGAAATCAAGGACCTTGCCGACTTGGATCTCCTCCACCAGCTGGGGAATCGCCCCTTTCTTGTCCAACTCGGCGATGGCTTTGTCGTAGGCCATCCCATGTTGTGCCGCTAGCGATTCCACCCGGCGCTTTAGTTCAGCCGAGGTGACCTCGATTTTCTCCTGTTCACCTATCCTGGTCAGGATAAAGCTCGCTTTCAGCCGGTCTTTCGCACTGCGCGAGGCCACATTCATGATCTCTTTCCCACTTTCGCGCAACGCTTCTTCACTGACCCCGCGCGACTGGTTTTGCTCTACGATCTCAGACATGATACGTCGGGTCTCGTCTTTGACGTAGCTCTGGGGCAACTCGCATTCGACTCGTTGGATCAGATAATCAACAATTTGGTTGCGCTTGGATCGCTCGCTTTCCTCCCGCTTCTGTTCGGTAAGCCGATCCCGCAGCTGCGCCTTGAGTTCGTCCAACTTTAGGCCTTGAGCAACCTGTCCGGCGAAGTCGTCATTGAGCGCGGGCAACTCCATCCGCTTCAGCGCCTTCAATTCGACCTGGAAATGGATCACCCGATCCTGGAGGGACTTAACCGGAAAATCCCCGGGCGGGCTCAGATCAAATTCGCGCCGTTCGCCTATTTGCATTCCAACCGCCGCCGCGCCAAAACCCGGCAACAGACTATCTTCCTGCAATTTAAGCCAAAAATCGGTTCCGCTACCCAGCCGTTTCGGCGCGTCCGGAATCGCTTCCAACAACGGTTGTCCTTCGACGGTGGTCTGAAAATCGATTACCCCGAAACCGCCCATTTCGAATGCGCCATCGGTCTGTTCGCTGAACGTCGCGTGCCGCTCCCGAAGCCGCTCCAACCCGGCCTCAACTTCTTCGTCCGATACCTCGAGCGGAGCTACCTTTACCGGGATACCTTTGTATTCGGGCAGCTCGAACTCAGGCGAGGTAACAATGGTGGCAGTGAACCGCATGCTGCGCTCGGGAGTAAACTCAACATCTTCAACATTCGATACTGATAACGCCCGCAGACCTTTCTCCCGAATGGCCTCTTTGGTCGATTCGTTAACCAGTTTTCGGGTTAACTCCTCTTGGATCTCTTTGCGAAACTTCGATTCGACCACACTCTGAGGCGCTTTCCCAGGCCGGAACCCGCGAATTCGGGCGACCTGCTGGAAACCCTTGACGATATCGTTCCACTCCTTAGTCACCCGTTCCGGAGGCAACTCCACTTTGAGCGACGCTAAACAATTCGGCAAATTCTCAACTTCTACGTTCATGGAAATTCAGCGAATGCCAAGCGTAGACCTGATCGGCAGTCGGGGCAAGGGAGGAGCTGAAAAGGAGCTAGGAGCTGCCTTCTAGGTGCTAGGAGGTCGGGGGTGGGCTACGCGCCGGTGCCCTGCGAACGAATAAGACTTATGCGACCTATATGACTTATAGGTCCTATTTATCCGCGGCGCCGAGCGTGCCGCTTACCCTTGGCCTCCTAGCTCCTTCTCCAGACGCCTTTACCCCTCACAGCCCGCTCTCAACCACCCAACGATGCATCTCGCCTTCACCGACGGGGCCGACCACCGCCAGCCCCATCCGCTCCGGATCAAAACAGAGACAAGCTACGGCCTTTACCGCTTCGGGGGTGACGTCTTTGACCTTAGCTTGAACCTCTTCCGGATGAATCACATACTCGTAAGCGATAATGGATTCTCCCATCCACATGATCTGGTTAGTGGTACTCTCCAAGCTAAGTTCGTTTTGGCCGATCGTGTATTCCTGGGCTTGGCGCAGCTCTTTCTCGGTCGGCGGTTCCGCACAGCATCTTTCCAGTTCATGCCGGATCGCCAGCAGCGCGCTCTTCAATTTGCCTGGCTCCAATCCAACACAGATGCTCATCAGCCCTGAATCTTCGAGCACCAAGGTTCCGCTGTGCACCGAGTAGCAATAGGCATAGCGTTCTCTTAGCTGTTGAAAGAGCCGCGAGCTCATATTCTCGCCGAGGATAACGCTCAAAAGCTTCAACGCGTGGCGCCGATCATCATTGCGATCGATCGCATGATACCCCAAGGCCAAGTGCGTTTGCTCAGTCCCTTCCTTCGCGACCGCCATCCGATTCTTGAGTTTCGTTCCGTTCCAGCGATCAAAATCCGGCGGGCTACCAACGGGGAGATCGTCCATCGCCAATCGGAACTTGTTGACGACTTCTTCGTGCCGGCAACGTCCTGCGACGGTGATCACCGTCGTGTACCCGTTATAGTTACGCTCCATGTAGTTAACCAGATCATGACGCCGGATTCGGCCGATCGACTCCAACGAACCGGTCAATGGCCGACCCAATGCGTGGCGCGGCCACATGACCCCGCTCAGCAATTCTTGGGATAATTGGGACGGCTGGTCTCGATACATCAGAATCTCTTCGCGAATAACATCGCGTTCCCGCTCAATCTCGGCATCCGCTAACACCGAGTTGCGAAACATGTCGGTCAGTACATCCGCGAGAATATCGAAATAGTGAGCCGCCGCTTTCGCATAAAAACAGGTGTGATCTTCGGTAGTAAAGGCGTTGATAAACCCGCCAACTCCCTCCACCTCTTCAGTTAGACGCTGCGCGCTCCGAGTTTTGGTTCCCTTAAATAAAAGATGCTCAAGAAAATGCGAGATGCCGCAATGCTCTTCGGATTCATGCCGGCCGCCGATCGCTACCCACATCCCTACGCTAACGCTCTTCATCTGGGGCATCTCACACGTTGCCACCCGGATCCCGTTCCCCAGTTTTGTTGTCTGATATACCATTGTCAGCTCTTCAGATTCGTCGGACCGGACCAAGCCCGTCATGTTGCGGTACCCACTTTACTTGTTTCTAGGCTGAATAAGCTGCGAACCAGTTCCAAATCACTTGGATAAGTCACTTTCAAATTCCAATCACCGCTTTGCATCAAACGTACAGGAAAACCGGCCATCTCCGCAGCTGAGGTCTCATCCGTGACCCGGATTCCGCGCGCAAGCACCATCTCGTACGCGGTAACCAACCAATCTCGCCTAAAGATTTGTGGCGTTTGCATCGTCCACAGACCCGAGCGGTCAATACCACCCACTACCAAACCATCACTATCCGCTTTTTTCAACGTCTCTACTACAGGCGCCGCTAATGCAACTGCTCCCCACTTGGTTGCCAGGCCCACGGCATTGGAAATGGTCGAGCTCGAAACTAGTGGTCTGGCGCCGTCGTGCACCGCGACCAGCTTAACCCCGGCGCTCAACGCTCCCAGACCTTTCCACACCGAAAGATGTCGGTCCGCGCCGCCTTCCACCACCGTCGCCACTTTCTTAAGCTGGTATTCTTGGACCAGATTAGCGAAATGTTTGGTCCGTTCTTGGTTGGTGACCAATACGATCTCATCAATTTCGGAGCAGCACTCGAAACGCTCCAAAGTCCGGATAAAAAGAGGCCGGCCGCCCAGGTCTGCAGTGAGCTTGTCGAACCCCATTCGCTGACTATTGCCTGCGGCCACTACAATCGCTGCTCTCATTAAAAATGGGCCAGAGTCGACTGAACCGAGGCCAATCGGGTATAGAAGCCGATCCGCCATAAAATAACAAGTGCAAAGGCAGCAGTTTCATGGGACAAATCCAGGTTCCGGTTGCGTGACTCTTTGCACGATTTACTTCACCTCTTTTAAAAAACCTTGCGCCGGCGGCGGTTAGTTAAGATGCCGCCGAAAAATCAAGGAAGCGCGTCCCGTACAAATTGGCTTAAGGTCTTTCCGTCGACCCGGCCAGCTGCTTTTTCGGTCGCAATCTTCATGACTTGCCCCATCTGGGCCTTCGAAGTGGCTTTGCCCTCGGCAATTGCTTCTTGGACCAAGGCCGTAATTTCCGCCTCAGACAACGCCTTAGGAAGATAGTGGCTCAGTATCACCATCTCCCGTTTCTCTTTCTCGGCCAACTCGGGACGGCCACCTTTTTCAAAGCCGGCAATAGAATCTTCTCTCTGCTTTACCTGCTTCCGGAGAACCGCCAGAGTTTCCGGATCCGACAGTTTGCCGCCGGCACCATACTTTTCTATGGTCGCATTCATCAACGCCGATTTTGCCATGCGCAAAACCGAGAGCCGCTCAGCCTCTCTAGCCCGCATCGCGTCTTTAAGATCAATCTCGATCTGCTCTTGGATCGTCATGCACGAACCTAGATTAACCCTCCGTCCGCGCAAGAAACGTCGGGAACGGGCGGGAACGCCGTGACCGGTCCCAGCGCCTGCCGGCCGTGAACGGTCCCAATGGCTACCGAATAAGACCAGGCATGAGCAAGCTAAGGTGCGAGAGGTCAGGGGTAGGCCATGCGCTGGACGCCGCGGATAACTAGGACCCATAACTCGTATAGGTCGCATAGGTCCTATTCGTTCGCAGGGCTCAGCGGCTGGCCCACCCCTGCTCTCCTAACTCCTAGATTCTAGCTCCTCGAACGTTGCCGAGAGCCTGAAACTCAGGCATTATACGGGCATGCGCTCGTGCCTGGCGGTTATTTCACTGGGGTTTTGCTTGCTACAGGCTCTGCCAGCGTCTTCCCTGCCGTTGAGCACCGTTTTCCGAGGCGAACCAATTTTCAATGTGTTGGTAGCGAAGGCCGAGCAAGAAGGCTGGCGTTCGCGGCCGCTGGGAGAACGCATGGTCTTAGTCGGAAAAGCGTTGCTGGGAACGCCTTACCGCAGCTTCACCCTCGAGATCGATGATCGCGTCGAAGCGCCTTCCGTTGACTTCCTCGGCATGGATTGTTGGACATTTTACGAGATCGCTCTCGCATTCTCGCGAATGCTCGAATTGAAGCCGTCCGGATATACTCCCACAGATCTTCTGAGCATGATCGAGCTGGATCGTTACCGGGGAGGACAATGCAACGGGTCGTACACGTCGCGCTTACACTTTCTTGAGGACTGGATCTACGACAATCAAAGACGCGGTTTGGTAAAGAACCTCACCCTCAGTCTGGGAGGAGTTCCGATGCACGGCCGTTATCTCAATGAGATGAGCCGCTATTGGCGGAGCTCACGCTATTTGCGGCATAACCCTAGCCTGGTTCCGGCGATTCGTAACATGGAAGAAGCCGTGGCCTCCCGCCCGATCTATCATATCCCCCGCGATCGGGTCGCCGCCATTGAGCCTAAGATCCGGAGCGGCGACATTATCTGCATTACTGGCCGAGGACCGGAAGGATTCACCGAACACGTTGGCATCGCTTATCGAGACGGCGTCGGCGTACTGCATTTCATGCATGCGTCCAAAGACGAACGCCAGGTCATGATCGATGTCGCTCTTCACCAATACGTCTACCGGTATCATAAGTTCGCCGGGATCATGGTCGTACGCCCGCTCGATCTGTCGCCCGGCGAAGGTTCGCACCTCGCCGCCGAATGAGGGAGATGGCAAACCGCGCGAGGTCCGTCTTTCCGATCAATCGTCAGTGCTGATCACTGAGTTACTGATTACTTTCCCGCCACGACCCAAACGCTCGCTAACGCTCGGTTTCTGCGCCATACTTCCCCATGGCAGCGACACCTTCTATGATGGTAGAGCTAGGGCGGAAAGCTTCCGACTTTCATCTGCCGAACGTGGCGGACGGCGAAATGGTTAATCTCTCCGACTTCGCTTCGAATCGGGCGCTCTTGGTAATGTTCATTTGCCGGCATTGTCCCTATGTCCTGCACGTCAGGCCGGAGTTGGTTCGACTAGCGACAGACTACAAAGATAAAAGCGTCGGAATCATTGGCATTGGCTCCAATGACGCTCAGCACTATCCGGATGACGCACCGGATAAGCTGGTTGAGCTCAGCCGGGATCTAGGCATCCCGGTACTCTACGATGAAAGCCAAGCCGTTGCCAAAGCCTACCGGGCTGCCTGTACACCGGACTTTTTCGTTTTTGACGGAGATCGGGCCTTGGTTTACCGGGGCCAACTTGATGACAGCCGGCCAGGGAATAACCGGCCTTTGACTGGGCACGATTTACGCGCCGCTCTGGATGCCATCCTATCCGATCGCCCCGTCGACTCTGCCCAACGCGCCAGCATCGGCTGCAACATCAAGTGGAAACCTGGCAACGCGCCGGACTATTTCCGTTGAGTCGACGCTGACGGCTGCGCATTCACCATCGAAGGCCGCTTAAGCCGCTGCCCTCGGTTCCGTTGGATTTAAGACCGCGAAACGGTTATAGACCTCAGCCCAGGGTTTTAACCCTGGGTTACGTACGCCAGAAGATGCGCCCTGAAAGTGGCGCCCGAAACGGTGTGTTCGAAGGTTTGGATGTAAATGGTCTGCGTTGTGCCAGTCTCTGGTGCCACTTTCAGGGCACGTCTCATTTAAACGTTGAACCTAGGGTTAAAACCCTGGGCTGAGATCTATAACCGCTTTGCGGTCTTAAATCCGACACACTCGTCGGGTGTTTGCAAGGGCGCCAGCTCGCCCAAATAATGTTCACTTGAACATATCTCCCAGGCATGCATGTTAGCGCCATGCATTCGCCCGTATCGCCAGATTTGTCAGGCTGGGGTGAAAAGATCATTGGACGCGGTTCAAGCATCAATCCGGTCAATCGGTTTGAACCACTACATTATGATTTGGATGAATGGTGTGATCCGCCATTGCAGTCTCACATCCGCACCCAGCTTTTTCGCGACGACACTCAAAGCATCATCGCTCGCAACCAAAGTCCCGATGTCGGTTTCGAGACCAGCGTCAATCCCTATCGAGGGTGTGAACATGGCTGCGCGTATTGCTACGCCCGACCAACACACGAATACCTAGGATTTTCCGCCGGAATCGACTTCGAATCGAAGATTCTCGTGAAGCCAAATGCCGCCGCCCTATTGTCGGCGGAGTTAAATCGACCTGGCTGGCGGCCGCAAACGCTGACCATGAGCGGTGTCACCGATTGTTATCAACCAATTGAACGCAAGCTCAAGATTACGCGGGCTTGCCTCCAAGTGCTGGCCGACTTCCGGAACCCGACCTTCATCGTTACAAAAAACCATCTGGTCACCAGGGATATCGACCTGCTGGCCAATCTAGCGGCTCATAAGGCAGCTGGAGTCACCGTCTCGGTCACCACGCTGGACGCCAGTTTGGCTCAAAAACTGGAACCGCGAGCCTCCAATCCTCAGTCTCGGCTCGCCGCGATTCGTGAGCTATCGAATGCTAACATCCCGGTCGGTGTTAACGTCGCACCGATTATCCCCGGGTTAACCGATCATGAAATACCCAGCATCCTCGCGGCCGCTAGCGAAGCCGGCGCCCAATTCGCTTATTACACGATCGTGCGTTTGCCATTATCGGTTTCCACCATCTTCATCAATTGGCTGGAAACCCATTACCCGGATCGCAAGAATACGGTTCTTCGCCGGATCGAGTCGATGCGGGGCGGGAAACTCAACGAATCGAGCTTCGGCAAAAGGATGCGCGGAGAAGGGATCCTCGCCGAACAGATCCGCCAGATTTTCCAAGTCGGTTGTCGTAGAGCTGGAATAAAACAGGATCATCCGGAGCTAAATACAAGCGCTTTCCGACGCATTGAACCGAATCAAATGGGCTTGGATTTGTAGCCATTCGACGCGCTTTCAGCTTGCTCATTGCAGGCGTGCGGCGAACGCCCATCATGGTAGGGCGAGGATCTCGGCGCGCGGAGGATGTCTTTCTGGAACGGATCAGCCCGCGCCGGATTCGAGCCACACCGCGCGGTCACCACTTCGCCGGCTCGGTGATTTCCCAACCACACCTGGGCGATAAAACCCGTCAACAAGGCTTCAATCTTGCGGTCACACCCTCTCGAAATAAATGCACCGCCGCGCGCACGCCGAGATCCTCGCCCTACCATGATGGACGTTCGCACGCTCTCGCACGTTCCCGCACGCCTGCCATGAGGCAAGCTGAAAGCGCGTCGAATGGTCCCGCACGTTGACGACCTTATCTCCCCATGCATAGCTGACCCTTCATCTTATGCACCAGAAGCTTCAGCCATCCCGTCATCTTCCGGCGACGGCGGGCTTAACCCTCGCTTGCCTTTTCTGGGGGCTCAGTTTTCCGGCCAGTAAAGCGCTGACTTTCCTTTATCTAAAAGCGATCCCGGCGGAATCGAGTTGGTTCGTAGTCGGTCTACAAGGAGCGCTCCGTTTCGGTATCGCGGGCGTGATTATGCTGCTGTTCAGTTGGCGGGAACGGTCATCGCTGACGAATCGTGAACTGACTCAGGGCCTATGGCTTGGCCTATTTGGCGGCATCGGGATGATCTTTCAAATAGACGGATTGGCTTATACCCCCGCCTCAACGTCCTCTTTCCTTACCCAGACCTATTGTATTCTGGTGCCGATCTATCATGCCATCGTCGCCCGGCGTTTCCCTCGGCCGATTCAACTCTTCGCCACCGCCGGCGTAGTGGCTGGAATCGTAATCCTCAGTAAGATCGACTGGACCCAGTTCCGGATGGGCCGCGGTGAACTTGAAACTTTAATTAGCACCTTGTTTTTCACCGGTCAGATTCTGGTGTTGGACGCACCTCAGTACTTTCAGAACCGGACGAAGATGGTCTCCTCAGTAATGTTCCCGATCACCGGATTGGCGTTTGCCGCGGTTGCAATTCTATCAAACCGCTCGGTCAGTAGTTACCAAGCCGCCGCCGGGGTTGGTGGGCAAGTCTATCTCCTCGCGATTCTGATCTTCTTTTGCACCTTGCTGGCTTTCAACCTGATGAATCGCTGCCAGAGGTATATCCCATCGAGCGAGGCGGCTTTGATCTACACGATGGAACCGGTCTCGACTTCTTGTTTCGCGATATTCTTGCCGGCTTGGCTATCGCAATTGGTCGGTATCCGGTATGAGAACGAAAAGCTGACGATGAGCCTATTGATCGGCGGGGGCTTGATTTTAGCAGCGAATCTATTGATGCAAATCTGGGGTCACACTCCCGTCGCCCATGCCGGCGAAACACCGGCTCCGGCGACAGCGCATCCCGGGGATTTACCGGAGGCGGTGAAAGGGAAAAGGGGAAGGTGAAAGCCGCGAGCCGTCAACGGACGAGCGGGCCGCCGTAGTCCCGCGTCTGCGGGTCGAAGGCTGAAGGCTTTGCGTAGTCGGGAGCTCGTCCCTGCCGAACTCGTTCACTTGACAGCCCGGTCTAGCCGAAGCCAAACTGCACCCATGCGCCGCCGCTACCTTCTGCTCGCTCTAACGGGTTTCGCGATCAATTGCTTCGGCCAAGACGCTTCGGATTGGGCCAAAGTGGCGGCACTCGAAAAACTGCGTGAGGAAAAACCGCCCGCTGGAGAAAATGCGGTCGAATTTTACGCAGACCGAAAAAAAGCGCTGCATGATGCGGCGGCAGACTTTCTGGCGAAACATCCCGAGGATCCCAATGCGGCCAGCGCTCTACTGTGGAAAATCGATAACAGCGATTTCTCCGGACCTGCCGACCAAAGAACCGCTCTCTTGGCAAATCTTTCTGCCGCGACCGATTCGTTCTTAAAGGCGCATCCGGAGCCGGCAGCGACCGAAACGCAGATTCGAGAGACTTTACTTTACTGCTATTTGGACAACGACGATCTCATTCACACCCCGCAGCAAGCCGGGGATTTGGCCGCCAAGATTGGTCAATTTCTGGCCGACTTTCCCCAACCGGAGAACCGGGTGAAACTGCAAATCGTGGAGTCAAGCCTCCTGCTAAGAGCAGATCAGGCCAAAGGGATCGCTTTCCTGGAGCAACTGAGTACCGATTCGAACTCTGAGCTGGCTGAAGCGGCCAAAGCCGCTCTATTGAAAGCTCGCTTGGTCGGCAACAAGCTCAATCTTTCGTTCGTTGACACCGAAGGTCGAACCGTCGATCTGAGCCAACTCTCCGGCAAGGTCGTCCTCATCGACTTCTGGGCCTCCTGGTGTCCCGATTGTGTAAGGGAGCTGCCGGTAGTACAACAGGTCTACCGAACCTATGAGTCCCAAGGCTTGGCTATTCTCGGCGTCTCGCTGGATAAGGACCGGCGCGCAATGGACAATTTCATCGCTAAACATTTGATCTCGTGGCCCCAATATTTTGACGGTAAAGGGTGGAAGAACGATCTGGTGACGAAGTATTCCGTTCACGAGATTCCGGAAATGTGGGTTATCAACAAGCAGGGCATTCTCGAGACGACCTCCGCTGACGTCACCCAATTGGCGTCCACTGTACAACGCTTGGTAGCGGAATCGCCCATCAAATGAGTGACCTGCCTGCCGCAGTCGGCGTCCTCGGAGGAAGCGGCCTTTATCAGATCAGCGGTCTAGAATCGCCCAGAGAACTCCAGGTCGATACCCCTTTCGGTAAACCATCCGACGTAATCATGGCCGGCTCGTTCGGTGGCCGGCCGGTCTATTTTTTGCCACGTCATGGCCGAGGCCACCGGATTTTACCGACCGAACTCAATCATCGCGCCAATATCTTTGCGCTACGCTCCCTCAATGTCCGCTGGCTCATCAGCGTCGGCGCCGTTGGCAGCCTGCAGGAGACCTATCGGCCGCGGGATATCGTATTGCCGTCGCAATTTTTCGATCGCACGAGTCAAAGGGCGGCCTGGACATTTTTCGGCGAAGGGATTGTGGCCCACGTTTCTCTCGCTGACCCAGTCAGCGCCAACTTGCGAGGCATCACAACCGAGGCAGCGCGCGCTGTCGGTTGTCGGGTCCACGAGGGAGGAACCTACGTCAACATGGACGGACCGGCTTTCTCGACTCGGGCTGAGTCAGAGTTCCATCGCAAGATGGGGTTCGACGTGATCGGCATGACGACCCTCCCGGAAGCAAAACTCGCTCGCGAAGCCGAAATCGCTTTTGTCGCGATCAGTCTGATCACCGACTACGATTGCTGGCGAGTGGAAGACGAGCCGGTGACGGCTCAAACCGTAATCGAACATCTGTTGGCAAACGCGGATGCCGCTCGTCAAATCATCCCGAGGGTAATCGCCCAGATCCCACAAGAGCCGAACTGGCCGGAACATCGGGCATTGGATACCGCGTTGATCACGGATCGGAAACTTTGGCCGCCAGAGACGGTTAAAAAGTTAGAAATCATCCTGAAACGATTCTTGTGAACATGCGCTATTTTTTGGGTCTAACCCTCGCACTTTTCAATTTGGCTTGTCTTGCCGTAGCCGAAGACACAACGGCAGCCAGCCCTACGCCTTCTGCTTCCCCTGTCCCGTCACCCGAGACCCCTTCCACGGCGGTAAAACCGGCGACTTGGTTCAGCGTCAACGTTGATGGTCCCTATATTGCGATGACCTTCGATGACGGGCCTAGTCCGGAGACCACTCCTCGACTTCTGGACATCCTCAAAGAACGCAACATCAAAGCGACTTTCTTCATGATCGGCCAGAACGCCGAACGGAATCCTGCGATCGTGAAGCGCATTCTGGCGGAAGGTCACGAGATCGGGAACCACTCGTGGACCCATCCTCAGCTTTCCAAATTGTCTGATGATCGGGTCACCGAAGAGATCAACAAGACCCAAGACGCGATCAAAAACGCGAGTGGCTATACTCCGGTGCTGCTGAGACCGCCCTACGGCGCGATCACAGCTCGCCAGAAGGAATGGATTGAAAAGCAATTTGGCCTCAGCGTCATCATTTGGTCAGTAGATCCTTTCGATTGGAAACGCCCTGGCGCATCCGTCATCGAGCAACGAATCCTGGCGGGCGCCCGTCCCGGAGCGATTATTCTGTCACACGATATTCATAAGCAAACGATTGATGCGATGCCCGCTACGCTAGACGCCCTGGCGGCAAAAGGATTCAAATTCGTGACCGTCAGCCAGCTGATCGCGATGAATAAACCGAAGGCTACTCCCAGTCCGAGTCCGCAATCGCGTCCATCGGCTAGCCCTCACGCGAGTCCCGCTAAGAAGCATCCGAAGCTAGCAGGGGGCTAGCCGAGCGCATGCTCGGCAGCCGAGTAGCTAGGAGCCAGAATCCAGGAGCTAGGAGGTCAGGGGTGTGCCACACGTTGGGAAGGGGTTGTACGAAAGGTGATTAGTGATTAGTGATTGGTGATTGGTGATTGGTGATTGGTGATTGGCGGCATGCCGGAGCCTATCTCGGTAGGGCGCAAAACTCGGCGCGTCGATTGCTTGGCTGCTTATATCGCACGTCCGCGCAGGTTTTGAGCCGTTCCCAGCGTAAATTCTTGCCAGCGCTTTGCGAACCCAGGGCAACCCCAATCTGCCTTTTCGTCGCGGGTTGTTCTAGCGCTGGACCTAGATTGCGGCGGCTCAAAACCGGCGCGACCAAGCGATATGAAATAGCCAACCAATCGACGCGCCGAGTTTTTCGCCCTACCCTGATGGGCTCGGGTACGCGCACTTCCCCTTAACCAATCACCAATCACCTTTCACCTTTCACCTTTCGTACAACCCCTGCCCAGCGTCTGGCACCTGGCCCTGACCTCCTAGATCCTAAATTCTAGCTCCTAGCTCCTCCCCTAGCGAACCCGGACGATTCTGCTACCATAGGCAGCATTGACCAAGAGCCTCCGTATCATCTCGAACTCGGCTCGGATTTGCCGTACTGAGACAGCCAAGACACCGAAGCGGTCGGCAATGGCACCCATCCCATGGTAGTTGAGGCATATCTCGAATCTCGCGCCCGACTGGCGGGTGCCGTGGGGAACTTAGTTTCTTTAGCCAGGGAAACAGACGAAAACTCCGAAACCGTCGAGACGTTGCAAACCCTTGCCCGTAGCCTAGCCGACCCTCTGCTCTTTGTGGTGGTCGGCGAAGTCAAGGCCGGCAAATCGTCTCTCCTTAACGCCGTCTTTGGCCAAGAATTTTGTAAAGTCGACGTACTCCCGGCTACCGATAAAATCTACGTCTTCAAGTACGGAGAGGCCGAGCATGATGTGCCCGTATCGGAACATCTGACCGAACGCTACCGCCCGATCCCGTTCCTAAAGAATTTTAACATCGTCGATACGCCTGGTACCAACACGATCGTCGCGAGTCACCACGAAATCACCACCAGCTACGTTCCCCTCGCTGACCTCATCGTGTTCGTTTTTTCTATGGTCAACCCGTGGGCCGCGTCGGCCTGGGAATTCCTTCGACTGCTCGGGAATCGATGGAAAAAGAATATCGTCTTCGTTCTACAGCAGGCAGATCTGCGTTCCCCGGAAGATGTCCAGATCATTATTAAGCACCTGGATCAAACCATTCTGCAAATTCTGGGTTCGAGCCGTCCGATCTTCGCGGTTGCCGCCAAAAAAGCGCTCCAGGCGAAACTCGCGTCCGATCCGCCGGACGAAAACCTTTGGCGGGAAAGCAACTTCGCACCTCTGGAGAATTGGATTTCTGAAGCTGTCACCCAGAGCGAGGAGCGAGGTGGCAAGCTCCGTTCAACGGCTCAAACCGCTCAAGTGATTGCCAATTCGATTCAAGCCCGTCTGCAGAGCTCCCTCGACCTGCTTAAGTCCGATCAAGAAAAACTCGGAACGATTCGAAGGTCGCTGGAATCACGCAAGGGGCAAACGCTTCGCCAGGTAGGCGGCTTTATCCGAGAGATGGAGATGGCTTACGACAATTGCCGCGAGCGCGGTGAGAAATTGCTCGAAGAACGGCTAAGCCTGATGCAGACGCTCAAGATGATCTTTTCCGGCGGTAAATGGGAAAAAGATTTTCAGGACCAGGTCGAACGGGATGTCAGAACGAAGGTTCAGGAACAGATAGAACACGCCTTAGGCCTGTTGGAATCAGATCTGCGCGGCATTTGGCAAGATCTACAAGAGCGAGTTCAAGTTCAATTCGATAGCGATTCTAAACGACAGGTGCGACCTGCGCTGCCCGGATTCCTGAGTCAACGCGGGATCATTCTACAAAAGCTGCAGCTCACGCTTCTAGAGCAGACATCAGACGCGAAGATCAAAGAACAACTGCAGAGCTGGTTCGGAGAAACCGCCCGCTGGCTTCGTGTCCCGGCCGGAGTGGCCGCCGCAGGAGGCGTTTTCACGATCATCGCTGCCCTGGCTCACGCCGCCATCCTGGACGTAACCGGAACCGTAGCGGGACTGGCAGCACTCTCCGGCACCTTGTACGCTGTCTTACGGCGACGCCATATTTTGCGCGAATACCGGCAACGAATGAACGAAAAAAGAGCGGAACTTTCCGGCGCAGTGGAAACGCAGCTGCGCCACGCCATCACCGCTTTCTACCATGAAGTGGCCACCACCTTCGCCCCGCTGGAAAGCTTTTGCGACGCCGAAGCTCATCGGATCCGGCCGCTGAAAGAACGGGTAGACCAGATCGAGCATTCGCTGATGGAGGTCAAGCAAGGGGCGGGCTCCCGCTCGTTCGAGGAAGGAGCTAGGAGGTAGAATCTAGGAGCTAGGAGGTCTTGGGTTCGGCGTGCTCCGGGCCGGGGTTGCACGAAAGTGATTGGTGATTGGTGATTGGGGGTGGCAGAGCCCATGTGGTAGGGCGAAAAACTCGGCGCGCTCATGGCCCTTTTTTTGCCGATGATTCTCCCGCGCCGGTTTTGAGCCGCGACCCACCGGGTGCGATGGCGTCGCGTGACGCCGGTCCCAACGCAAAATCGATGTGCCTTCTCCATCGTGGACTTCGACACAATCGATACCCCTTGATCACGACAGCTCAAAACCGGCGCGGACCCCCGATTTGGGGAAAAGAAGCCCACGGCGCGCCGAGTTTCTCGCCCTACCATGATGGTTCCGGCTCGCACCAATCACCTTTCACCAATCACCAATCACCTTTTATGCAACCCTCGCCCAGAGCGCGCCCAACCCCAGACCTCCTAAATCCTAGATTCTAGCTCCCCGCTCCTTCCCGGGAAGAGCAGGCGCTCGCCCCTGGACTAGGCGTCCGCAATATGGCAGGCTCCGCCGCAAGTTACTTCATGAGCCGTTTCTTGCGAAGATTAGTCAGCGCGATTGCGATGTGGGCGATTGCCTTGGCCGGTGTTCTCACGGGTAACGAAGTCGTCTTTTTCCTAGTGATCGCCGCATTGGGTCTCGCCGGTCTTTGGGAGTACTTCCAAATGATCGAGAAATCAGGGATGCGCTGCTTCAAAGCATTCGGCATCTGCTGCGGAGCCGCTTACTTCGTCGGCAGCTTTTTGTTTTTTCGCTCCAACGGCGCCGATGCCGACTACGATTTCGAGACTTTAGTGCTCTTGATTTTCTTATTCGGAGTCTTCGCTCGGCAGATGTTTCGGCCCACGACCAAGCAAGCGCCTCTGGAGACCATGGCGTATACGTTGTTCGGGTTGCTCTATGTTTCCTGGCTGTTTAATTTCCTGACGAAGATCATCTATGTCTTGCCGCGAGCTGCCGACGGACATCCGGTTGGTCAATTTTATGTTCTGTACCTCGTTATCGTCACCAAGTTTAGCGACATGGGCGCTTACCTGGTCGGCAGCAAGATCGGACGCCATTTGATGATGCCTCATATCAGCCCAGCTAAAACTTGGGAGGGATTTATCGGTTCCCTCGTCTTTGCAGCGCTGGGCAGCTACCTATCGATCCTGGTTTTACCTGCATTGCACGCCCTGAATTGGCAGCATGCGCTGATTCTTGGGCCGCTCATCGGCCTAGCGGCGGTGGTCGGTGATCTTGGGGAATCGATCTTAAAACGAAGCACCGGTGTCAAAGACTCAGGTTCCGTGTTGCCGGGAATCGGCGGTGTGCTAGACCTGATCGATAGCCTCTTGTTTACTGGCCCTCTGCTTTACTTTTATCTTAGGCTTCTGGCGCGATGAGAAAACGGCGTGTCATACTTCTGGGCGCTACCGGATCGATCGGGACTAGCGCGATTAAAGTAGCCGAAGCCATCCCGGATCGAATGGAGATCGTTGGCATGGCGGCCAATCGAAACGCCCGGCTGCTCGCTCAGGCCGCTAATCGCGCCCGACCAGAAGCAGTTTGTCTCGTTGATGAAACCAAATTGCCGGAACTGCGCGCTTGCCTGGAATATTCGCCCGAAATCCTAGCCGGAACGGCAGGCCTGGATGCCTTGGCTCGCCGCGGTGGCGCTGACCTGGTGCTGGTCGCTATCGTCGGAACAACCGGGCTTAGGCCGGCTTTGGCCGCGATTGAGACCGGGAAAGACCTAGCGGTGGCAAGCAAAGAGATCCTGGTCATGGCCGGCGAGACCGTCATGACGCAAGCCGGTGAGCGTGGGATCAAAGTCTTGCCCGTTGATAGTGAACACAACGCGATCTTCCAATGTTTAGAGGGTAAACCTAAGCAGGAAGTCAGAAGCCTTATCCTCACGGCGTCCGGTGGCCCGTTCCGGACTTTAAGTTCGGACCGGCTGGCCTCAGTAACCGTTGCCGACGCCCTCAATCATCCCACCTGGAAGATGGGCCCCAAAATCAGCATCGATTCAGCGACGCTCTTCAACAAAGGACTCGAAATGATCGAGGCCCGCTGGCTCTTCGATATCCCAATGGATCGCGTCCAGGTTCTGGTGCACCCGCAAAGTATCGTCCATTCGATGGTGGAATTCGTGGATGGTTCGCTGTTGGCTCAGCTCAGTCATTCGGACATGTGTTTCCCGATTCAATACGCCGTGACTTGGCCCGAACGGGTTCCCAACGCCTTGAAACCGTTGCGTCTGGCCGAGCTCGGCCGCCTCGAGTTTGAGGAACCCCGATACGATGATTTCCCGGCGTTGCGCCTCGCCAGACAAGCGGGAGTCTCCGGAGGAACGATGCCGGCCGTTTTGAATGCCGCCAACGAAATCGCCGTCGAAGCTTTCTTGGAAGGGCGCATCCCTTTCCCACGAATCTGGTCTCTGGTCGAGGAAGCAATGAATCGAGCGCACAATTTTACCAGACCAAGCCTGGATGATATAATCCACGCTGACGGCGAGGCCCGCGATTTGGTTCGGGAGGCGTTGGCGCCGAAATAGAATATGATTCTGAATATCTTAAGGGTGGGGTTAATCGTCTTCGAGGTCCTGCTCATCTTTAACTTGCTCATCATCGTCCACGAGCTTGGACATTTTCTCGCAGCGCGCTGGCGAGGTTTACATGTAGACAAATTTGGCGTCTGGTTCGGGCGGCCGATTCTTAAGCGCACCGTTGGCGGTGTAGAATTCAGCTTGGGTTGGATCCCGGCCGGAGGATTTGTACTGCTCCCTCAGATGGCTACCATGGAAGCAGTCGAGGGAAAGTCGGGGATCAGTGGCTCTGATTTGCCTCCCATCAAACCGATTGATAAGATCATCGTGGCGGCAGCCGGACCGCTCTTCAGTTTTCTTTTAGCTCTCGTTTTCGCAACGATTGTCTGGATCGTCGGTCGCCCAATGGCGGAAGCAGATACCACCACGATTATCGGCTACGTCGATCCTAACGTGCCCGCGGCTAAGGCTGGTTTCCAACCGGGTGACAAGGTTCTGGAAGTTGATGGTCATCCGGTCTCTCGCTTCAACGGGCTGGTGGACAGTATCGGTTGGTATGTTGTCCGTAGCGAGGGTTCTACCATCCCGTTCAAGGTCCAGCGTGGCAATCAGGTACTGACCATTGATTCGGGTTTCGAGAAACCCGAGACAACTGGATGGGAACGCAAATCATTGCGCCAAGTCGGCTTGCAGCCCGCGATTACTCCAATCGTCGCCAAAGTGGCCCCCGATTCAGAAGGCGCCAAGGCCGGGCTAGAAGCGAACGACGAGGTCGTCGATATCGCGGGTCAGAAAATCTATTACATCAAACAGATATCGGAATGGGCACAGCAACATCCCGGCCAGATGCTACCGCTGACCGTGATCCGTGACGGCCGCACATTCCATTTGGACATGCAACCGGGCCGCTTGGTGATCGCGGGTGTGATCAAAAACAGTCCAGCGGATGTGGCCAAGCTCCAGGCCGGCGATAAGATCATCGCTCTGAACGACGAGCCGATCTACGACATCGACGCAATTAACCAGTACGTGGAAGCCAATCCCGACAAAACGTTGACGCTAAGCGTCCAGCGCGGAGGCCAAACCATCAGTGCTCGGATCCGACCTGCTATCCCTGATCAGCCGACTGCCCAAGAGGGCAAACCGCACCCGATCATTGGTTTTTACGCGCCAGGTGAGACCACCGATGGCATCACCTGGGATGCCGGTGGCAAAATGACCACGGCGCATATCTCTCCTATTGAACAAGTTTCGGCGGGTGTTGAAACGATTACGAATACAATTGGAGCGCTGCTCTCACCGCAGTCGGACATCAAGGTCCAGCATCTGAGCGGCCCGGTGATGATCATGCGGACCTACTATTTGCTCTTCCAGAGCGAATTCGGTTGGCAGCTCGCACTTTGGTTCAGCGTCGTTTTCAATATCAACCTGGCGATTATTAACCTTTTGCCCATCCCAGTACTCGACGGCGGACACATTCTTTTGGCTATCCTGGAAGCAATCCGGCGCCGGCCGTTAAACATTCGGGTGCTTGAAGTGTTGCAGGGAGCGTGCGCCATCCTGCTCATCGGATTCATGCTCTACGTCTCGTTCTATGACGTTCAGGATTCAGTGAGCGGCAATCAGAAACCGGCGTTCACTCATCCGGCCGAACCAGCACCTTCCGAGAACCGATGAAAGCGCCAGCTTATTGTCCCGATCCGTGGTTGTACCACCGTCGGCTTACCCGTGAGGTCAACGTCGGCAAAGTCGCGGTTGGCGGCCGCAATCCGATCCGAGTTCAATCGATGTTGACCTGCGACACCATGGACACGCCGACCTGCATTGAGCAGACGCTCGATCTGGTAAAGGTCGGCTGCGAGATCGTCCGGATCACAGCGCCGACCGTCAAAGACGCCAAAAACCTTCAACTGATCAAAGAAGGCTTGCTGGAACGAGGCTGCGATGTCCCGATCGTAGCCGACATTCATTTCAAACCGGAGGCTGCTTTAGAAGCCGCTAAATGGATCGATAAGGTCCGGATCAATCCCGGTAACTATGCGGATTCCAAAAAGTTCGCGATCAAGGAATATTCCGACGAACAATACCAAGAAGAACTGGAACGGATCCGTGTCCGATTCACTCCACTGGTAAAGCTCTGCCAGGAACGCGGCATCAGCATTCGGATCGGCACCAATCACGGTTCGCTGAGCGATCGCATCATGAATCGTTACGGCGATACCCCGTTAGGAATGGTCGAGAGCGCGTTGGAATTTGCCCGAATCGCCCGTGACCTGGGCTATCACGACTTCATTTTCTCGATGAAAGCCAGTAACCCGAAGGTGATGATCTCGGCTTATCGGCTTCTGGTTTCACGGCTCTACTCGGAAGGAGCGGACTGGAACTATCCTTTGCATCTCGGCGTCACCGAGGCCGGTGACGGCGAAGACGGCCGGATCAAGAGCGCTATCGGCATCGGTTCGCTCCTAGCCGACGGCCTTGGCGACACCATCCGAGTCTCTCTGACCGAGGATAGCGTTCACGAGATCCCTGTCGCCCAAGCCCTAGTTGCTCACTACAGCGCACGAACCTCGCCTTTTTCGTCCTCGTCCTCGTCGTCGATTGGCGCTGCTTCGCCCGCAGACGTCGCTCTACCCAGCGACTCCTCCTCAAAACACCACCCTTCTGTCAATCTCCCCTTCGATCCTTTTCATTTTGAAAAGCGCGCGACCAAGCGACTCAACATCAACGGCGTTGAGCTTGGCGACGAAGAATTGATCCGCGTCGCCATCTCTAAAGCGGGTTTCCAGAAGATCGCGCATAAGATCGACAAGATGGGTGACTTTAAACCCGAGATCGTCGCTGAAGAATCGGACGTCATTGCGGTAGACCCACGCGACGATGCGAAGATTGCCGAGATCAACCAGAACCCTCACGCTCAGTTAGTGACCGTGACCGACCACATCGACCTCCAGGCGATTACCGCTTTTCGTCTCCTGGCCGTCAAATTGCAGGCGCGGCATCCCATTTTGCTGAAGGACACTCTCGTCCCCTCGCTGGATGCGAAAAGGGACTTCGTGCAAACGTTGCTGGAATCGGCCACCAATTTGGGTGCATTGATTTGCGACGGGATTGGCGATGCCATTCTGGTCCAAGGCGAGGAAGCGCCCAGCCAATCGTTGCGCTTGGCTTACAATATTCTACAGGCAGCCGGCAGCCGGATTTTCAAAACCGATTATGTCGCCTGCCCTTCCTGCGGCAGGACCTTATTCAATCTTCAAACCACGACCGGACGGATAAAGGCAGCGACTACGCATCTCAAGGGCGTCAAGATCGCAATCATGGGCTGTATTGTGAACGGCCCAGGTGAAATGGCAGATGCCGATTTCGGGTACGTCGGCGGAGCTCCCGGCAAGGTGAATCTCTACGTCGGTAAAACCGCCGTGAAGTTCAATATCCCGGAAGCGGAAGCGGTCGATCTTCTCGTGGATCTGATTAAGGAGCATGGCCGGTGGATAGAGAAGCCGGTTGCGCAAGCCGAGGTCGTGGTCCACGTCTAACCAGACTTGGATCCTTTCGGGGTAAGTCCGACAGACCTTTTAAGGAAGCTTGGCCGCTAGCACGTCGACGTTCTCGATGCTAGGTGGCTCGGCTAAAAGGTCAGGCGCTTTCGCCATCAAGGCGGCAGCGAGTCGCCCAGTCAAATGCGCCTGGCGACCAGCTTCGTCAGGAAAGGCGTCAAAGATACCAAACGTCGAAGGTCCGAGGCGAATCGCGAACCAGGTCGTTGTCGCCGGTTCCTGTTGCACGACCGACAGCCCACTTTTGAGGAAGGCCTCTAGCTCAGCCTCTTTTCCGCTCTTAGCCTCCAATCGAACGAACAGTGCTACTGTGACCATATTCGAGTGCTCCGGTTTTCCGATCTATCGCATGCATTTGATCGCTGCCAATCGGATTCTGGTGGCATCCTCGGGATAACCGCGTCGACCATTGCAGCAGCTTGCGCGCGCCAACAAAGTGCAGTCGTTTGTTAGCATGGCTTCATCAACGCTCCCGAACATCGGATTTGTTGGCCTCGGCTGGCCCGGAGAACGTCACGCAGAAGCGATCAACGCCTGCGGGCTGGGCATCGTCTATGCCGCCTGCGATCTCAATGAAGAACGCCGGCAAAAGTTTGTGACCAATTTTCAGCCAAAGCGGACGTTCGCGGATTTCGGCGAGATGCTAAAAGATCCCACCTTGGACGCGGTAGTGATAAGTCTGCCAAACGCGCTCCATTACCCATTCTCGTTGCAAACGTTACAGGCCGGCAAACATGTCCTTTGCGAAAAACCGCCGACCATGAACGCCGGACAGATGCGCACCCTGCATGAAGAAGCGCAAAAACGTGAGCTGGTTTATTACTTCGGACGCCAGATGCGTTTTTCGCCGGCCATGCAGGCAGCCAAGAAACTCGTGAAAGAGCGACGCCTGGGCGAGATCTACTTCGCGGAAACCATGTGGGTCCGGTCACGCGGGACGCCGGACGGTGTAGATGGTTGGTTTACCGAGCGATCGAAGGCCGGCGGAGGGGCGATCATCGACCTTGGAGTCCATGCTATCGATGCCGCCTGGTACCTGATGGGCACACCCCAACCACGAGCCGTCTCCGCCCAGACCTACCAGAAATTTCCGCAACTGGTTAAGAATAACGTCTTCGATGTCGAAGATAACGGTTACGGAATGATCCGATTCGAGAGTGGAGCCACGCTTCTCTTCAAAGTCAGCTGGGCCGCGAATCTGCATGACGATATTCCAATGAGCCCGAAGCGTGGCCGATCGTTGCTCTCGACTCACGTTTACGGACCGAAAGGATCAATCAAGGTAACCGACGCGTTTGCGGTCGACACGAAGACCTGTCCTTCGCCCATCGCCTTTTTTGAGGATCAGCAGGGCGTGCCCGCACCTGTCGATATCCCAGTGAACGACGTGCGCGGCGATGCCCTCCGCGCTTTTGAATTCCGTGAACAAGCGATCAATTTCCTCCGCTGCATCCGGGGAGAAGAATCCGCGGTTAACAACTCCAGCCAGGCCATTCAACTGATGGATATGCTGGACGCGATCTATCGCTCGAGTCAGCTGGGCAAAGAGGTCACGGTGGGCTAAGGCCCAAACCGGCGGAATCGTGGAGCGCGCCTCGCTTGCGAGGCCGACTTCGGCGTGAATCGAAATGTGAGTGGCGTTACAGCTCCTGACAGGGTTTTCCCGTCCCCACGTTCACTACATTAGCTGGCCTTGGAAACGTAAGGTAGGGGCGACGCAGCATCGTTGCGAACGCAGGTAGTCGGCCTCGCAAGCGAGGCGCGCTCCACGATTCAATAAAACACTTGGCCGCCTGACCCAGTCGGAAACGGTAAATATTGATAGAGCCAAGTCTCAGTGAGAATCTTGTCACCGTTCTTCAGATAGAGTCGCATCTCAACCGGATCATTGCCGGTTGCGGTCAAATCGAACTGAGCTCGCCAATGTCCGGGGACACCGTCGGGAACAGCCTCAGTGAAGACATAGGAGAACGTCCCGCGAGAGGCCCAGAGCGCCGCCTCAGGCTTAACTCCAAAAGGAAGATCAACCAAAGGCCCACCCAGAAACTCAATCATGAACTTGCGAACCCCTTGTGGCCGCGGTTGTCCGGGTTGTCCTCCGTTTCCAAGCCGCGTAGCAACGCAACGGGCTAAGGGGCTCGGATACGGTTCGTCCGCCAGCCAATGCAACCGGTAACGCAAGCGAAAAGAAGCGCCGGCCTGCGCCGGATCAGCCGGGACCCACATCGCCACGATGTTATCGTGAGTCTCATCATCGGTGGGAATCTCGATTAATTCAATTGATCCTTTCCCCCAAGGCGACAAAGGCTCGACCCATAAGCTTGGGCGCCGGTCATAAAAGACTCCGTCTAAGTAGTGATCAAAGTTGCGATCCCGTTGTAACAATCCGAAGCCGCGAGGGTTATCATCATCAAACGAAGAGGCCATGACGCGCTGCGGATCATTCAGCGGTCGCCAGATATGTTCACCGGCGCCAGTCCAGATTGCTAGCCCGTCGGAATCATGGACCTCAGGCCGCCAATCGATTGCCGTCGGTTTTTTGGTTTCCGAAAACCAATACATCGACGTCGCCGGGGCGATTCCCAAACGCCCAACTTCTTTCCGCAGAAACAAAGCCGTTTCCACTTCCATCACGACGCCCGCGCCTCGATGTAAATCGAACCGGTAAGCGCCCGCTATACTGGGTCCATCCAATAGAGCGTAGACCGTCATCAGGTCGCTGTCCGACTTCGGAGTCTCAAAGTAGAACTCGGTAAAGTTCGGAAACTCTTCGGGTCGATCCGGCAGCGTTACATTGATGGCAATGCCGCGCGCCGAGAGACCATATTGGTAAAGCTCGCCGATGGTTCGAAAGTAAGAAACACCCAAAAACGCAGCCCAGTCATTTTTGCGCCAGTCGAGTTTGGTTTGGTCACCCAACCGGCTTTCCTGGATCCGGAACCCGGCGAATCCGCTCCCTTTCGGCAGAGCCCGGGCCGGACTATCGGCCGGCATATCAAAGTAGCTCGCGTCGTAGATGATCTCTCGAGCTGCCGAGCCGGACTGGGCGTCTTCAACTACGTACATCCGGACCGGCACCCGAAAGAAATTCCCCAAATGGAAAAATGTTATGGGATAGCGGCCTGGACCATTGGCGAACAAGGCATCGTCGGTCTTGAAACTGATTTTACCGTGCGCCTCGTAATCGATCTTATCCAGAATGTCTTTTGGCGGGGTAACAGGCTCGACATAAGGGCGGGCAGCCAGTTCTTTGGCCCGGCTAATTAGCCCGTCGAACGAAAACTGTGTGGCGTCCCCCAGTTTTAGGGCAGGCGGAGCGGCCGCCCGCGACCGAATGCCCAGGGCCGCTAAAGCGGCAGTGGCTCCGGCCGAAACAAGAAAAGTGCGGCGATCTAGCATGAACTGAATTCCGATCTTCTCACCACCGAGGCCATGAGTCCGCGGAGATTTCTACGGCATTCCTAAATGCCTTCCTCTGGGTTTTACAATGAATCAGCTTGAAAAACATACTGGCGGTAAGGAAACGCCTAGAGTTAATGGCTCCCAGCGAGATTTTCAAGCGGCCCAGCGGAACGCGGCACGCGAAAGTAATCAGTAATCGGTAAAACAGTGATCAGTAACGGCGACCTGTCCGATAAAGAGCCCAAGGCGCATGGGAGGGGCCAGACTTCGCCCCGTCGTCTGAAACTCCGGGAGGACTCCGGCGAGCTCAGTCGAGCCGCTACCTCGGGCAGCCCGCTTTGCGGGGTGGCAGATCTGCAGGTTGGTAGGGCGAGGCTCCCGAATGACCGCAGATCTTCGCGAAGGAACTCATTTTAGGACAAAAATGCGCGAAGCTAGGACTGTACGCGCGCCGAACCGTGGTTCGCCAGGAGTTGCGGCTCGGCACGTTCTGAGGCGTAACAGACAGAGTCGCCAAGGATTACGTTCGCCCCCTGCGAAAAATGCCAGGTTTTCCGGGAGCCTCGCCCTACCAACCTGCCACCCCGCAAAGCCGGCGGCTCGACTGAGCTCGCCGAAGTCCTCCCGGAGTTTCAGACAACGGGGCGAAGTCTGGCTCACCTCTCGCACGCCTTGTCCTCTTGGTCGGACAGGTGACGTTACTGATTACTGTCTCACTGATTACTGATTACTTTCGTGCCACTAGCTTTCACCATTAGTCACCTGCGTTGAACCAACCAGATCCGGCTCCGAACTCTGATCCCGTTTGGTTAGTCGAACACCGACCAATTTACTGATCCCGTGCTCTTCCATGGTAACGCCATAGAGCACATCGGCCTTAGCGATGGTGCGCTTGTTATGCGTGATGACCACAAACTGGCTCTGGTGCACGAACCGGTCGAGAATTTTGATGAACCGGTTGATATTCGACTCGTCCAGCGGAGCATCCATCTCATCAAGAACGCAGAATGGGCTGGGCTTAACCATGTAAATGGAAAAAAGTAAGGCCACCGCGGTCATGGTTTTCTCGCCGCCAGATAGCAAGCTGATAGATTGCAACTGTTTACCGGGCGGCTTCGCAATAATCTCGATCCCGCTCTCCAGCGGATCTGCATCATCCACGAGCAAGAGGTTGGCTTTGCCGCCACCGAAGAGCTCGTCGAACATCTCCTGAAAATTTTTGCGGACCTGTTCGAACGTCTCCGCGAACAACCGTTCAGTCGTGTTGTTGATTTGGCTGATAATGTCCAACAGCTCTGCCTTAGCTTTGATCAGGTCCTCATGCTGACCGTCCAGAAACCGCTGCCGTTCTTCCAGCTCATCGTACTCCTGGATTGATTCGAGATTGACCGGACCCATCCCGTCGAGGCGCTCGTTCATCTCGTTCACGATCGATTTAGCTAACTCCCAATCTTCTTCTCGAAGATCTTCGATAGTAGCTAACTCGATTTCACCGGCCGCTTTAAGACGGCTGCGTTGTTCCTTCAACGACTTGAGAAACGGTTCCCACTCCGGCTGAAATGTGTTAAGATCGGTTTGATACCGCCGGGTCACTTGCTCTAACAAGCTCTCTAACCGCAAACGGAATTGGGTCGATTTTACTTCTTGTTCTCCGCGTTGCTCCTGGTGTTCGGTCATTTGCTTGCGCAACTGGCGCAGATTCGATTCAACCGCGTCGATTGATCCGATACGGACAACTTTTTCCTCGGTTAGCTGCTCAGCTTGCAGATCCGCGGCCTCCCGTTCCTGGCGCAGCACCTCGTTCTTTTGCTGGAGCTCGAGGTTCTCCTGCTCAAATTGATCGATCCGGGTCAGGTAGTTGCGGATATCGGTTTGCCGGCTCGCGATCAATTCTTGCAGTTCAACGATGCGGCTGGCTAGCGGTTGCCTTTGCCGTTTCAGGTCTTCGCGGCGCTGGCGCTCAGTGGCCACCCGCACCTTCAATTCGTTAAGCGATTCGACTAACGATTCCTCGTCACTTCTGAAGGCCTCGACTTGAGCCAGCGCGGCCGCGAGCTTCTCTTGGAAATCGACGGCTTCGTCTCCCAGTCTGGCCAGATTGCTTTCGAGAAGGCTGGTTTTCTCCGTGGCGCTGCGCAAACGCTCCTCGGTACTCTGTTTTTCCCAGGTTAAACTCTTGACCTTCCCCTCAACATCGCGCAATTCGCGGTCGAGCAGCGCAATCTTGCCCTGGATCGTCGATTCGAGAACCTGGGCTCGCTGAAGCGCTTCCCGATTTTCAGAAATCTTTTGCTGAGTATCCGCCAATCGATTCTCGAGTTCGGATTGGTTTTGCTGAACGATTGCCAGCGCGGCTTGCAGCTCGTTGCAAGCTTCCGCCAGCTCGCGCATCTGGACTTTTCGTTTCAAAACCGAACTGCCCTCGTTCCCTTGGGCGCCGGTGAGCATCACCCCACGTTCGGAAATCATCTCTCCGCTCAAGGTCACGACGGCTAGATCCGGATTCTGCTCCTTAATCCTTAAAGCGGTCTCAAAGTTTGGGGCTAACGCGACATTGGCGAGTAGTTGATTCACCAAGGGCGCAATTTCAGGTCGGGCATGGACTCGGTCTAAAGCCCAGGCGATCGCCTCACCGGGGAGAGTCTGGATTTGAACTGGCGCCAGCCGCGAAACTGCGCCCACCGAAATCAATCCTGCTCTTCCTTCCTTAAGCTCCAGCAACTGCTGGCTAATGGCTTCGGCAACATCACCGTCCGCCACTAGAACGACTTGGAGATGATGTTCGAGCGCGACCTCAATCGCCGGCACAAACTCGCTGCCCACTTCCAGAAAATTGGCTAGAACCCCGAGAACACTGGACCGGAACAACTGGTCGTTTAGCCCTTTCAACACCGCTTGAGTCCCTGAACTGAGGCCTTCCCCTTCCCGGTTCAGTTGGGAGAGCACTTCCAGCTTCGATTCGCGTTCGGCCAAGCTCCGCTGTTTACGCGCAATATCAGCGACAATCTCCTGGAGCGTCTTCTGTTGGTTGACCCCGTCACGTTCGGTATCCCGCAGCGCATCCCGGCAACTTTGGACCTGTTCGCCCGCCTGTCCCATTTCCGTCCGGTTCTGCTGCAATTGCGCCTGCAGTTGATCACGGCTGCCTTCAGCCTGGCGAAGCTCCTGCTCCAGCAAAGTCAACCGCGTCTGACTCGCTTCCCGCTGGTTGACCACATTGGCCAGTTCGCCTCGAGTCGCAGCGGTTCGATTTTCTCTTTGTTGAACTTCTTGCTGGAACCGTTGTGCTTCACGTTCCTGGTCCTGGCGCTTGACCCGCGATTCGCCGACCTCTCGTTGGTGCTCCTCCAGCCGCGCTTCTTCCGCTCTTAAGCTCTCAAACAACTCGGCCAGCTGATGGTCGGTCTCTTCGAGCTGCCCTTCTTGAATCAAAAGTTTCTCTTGAGCCGCGGCTACGTCAGATTCGTATTTGCCGATCAGTCCAGTCGCTTCGCGCGCGCGTTCGTCGTTGAAAGAGATACGATTGGTAGCGACATCGATCCGGTTTTTGATGTCTTGCCCACTTTGGCGCACCACCAGAATCTGTTCTTCCAATTCCTCGAGCTCCCGTCGCTGATCAGACAAACCGAACTCTTGGGACTCAATCTGTTCTTCTAGTGAAGATTGAACCGAACGCAGTTTTTCAACCAGCTCAGCCGCCTGCCTAATATCGGTTTTAAGGTGCTCCGAAGTCCGAAACGATAGGTGCAGATCAAGGACTTTTAATTCTTCGAAAAGCGCGCGATATCGCCGCGCCTTGCCGGCCTGACGCTGAAGAGAACCGATCTGGCGTTTCACTTCCTTCATGATATCGGTCAACCGAAGGAGATTGGCGTCGGTGTACTCCAGCTTTCTGAGGGCTTCTTTCTTCTGCGCCCTATATTTGGTAACCCCGGCTGCTTCCTCAAAGATGGCGCGGCGATCTTCCGGACGAGAACTCAAAATCTGGTCGATCCGTCCTTGCTCCATGATGGAATAGGCAGCCCGGCCTATCCCCGTATCCATAAAGAGCATCTGAATGTCTTTGAGCCGGCATGGGACCCGATTCAGGATATAGTCCGACCGGCCGTCCCTATAGACGCGGCGGGTGATGTTGACCTCGTTGTATTCAACCCCCAGGTCCTTCTCGCATTCGGCGAAGGTTAGCGAAACCTCGGCCATACCGACGGCTTGCTTGGTATCGGTGCCACCGAAAATAACATCCGCCATTTCTCCGCCTCGCAACGCCTTGGCGGATTGCTCTCCCAGGGCCCAGCGAATCGCATCGAGGACATTCGATTTCCCGCACCCGTTTGGCCCGACAATCGCGGATACTCCGCGATGCAGAGTCAGTGTCGTCCGGTGGGCAAAAGATTTGAATCCAGCTAATTCGATCGCCTTTAAGTACATGAGTCTGAACGACCGAACGCTAGACAACTAAATGGACCCTGACAAGGCTAAAAAATACAATCTTTAGGAGTACGCTGATCATCACCCACAAGATGTTGTGGAAGGAGGGAACGTGCGGCGAACGTCGGGAACGTGCGACGAACCCATCATGGTAGGGCGTCCGCACGCTCCCGCACGTTCCCCCATCTCCCGCCGTTCGCGCTCGCTCCCACTCGTTGTCCGTGTATCAGTAAGAAATGATCGATGACCTCCTAGAATTCCTTCGATTCCCATCCGTCTCAGCGGACAGCAAGTTTAAGCCTGATGTTGAGGCATGTGCTGATTGGTTAACCGAACGGCTGCGTAAGGCGGGACTGGACGCATCTAAGATCCCCACGCCGGGACAGCCGGTCGTGTTAGCCAAGACGCCTCATTCCCCGGGAAAGAAAACGGTCCTGATCTATGGTCACTACGACGTTCAGCCGGCTGATCCTTTGGATCTCTGGGAAACGCCTCCCTTCGAACCGACGGTGCGCAACGGAAGAATTTATGCGAGAGGCGCGACTGATAACAAAGGGCAAATTCTGGCTCACATTCTCGGCGTCGAGCAGGCCTTAAAAGAAAAAGGTGAGCTCCCGGTCAATGTCACTTTTGTCATTGAGGGAGAAGAAGAGACCGGTAGTCCGACGCTGGAAGAATTTCTCAAGAAGTACGCGAAGGAGTTGGCGGCAGACATCATTGCCATCTCCGACACCGGGATGGTTGCTCCTGGTACACCGACATTCACTTACGCGTTGAGAGGGATTCTTTGCCTGGAGGTCCGGCTCCGTGGCCCGGCCATGGATCTGCATTCCGGGATTTTTGGCGGATCGGTAGCAAACCCTGCCACGGTTTTGAGCCAAGTGGTGGCTAAACTCCATGACTCGGAAGGCCGAGTAACCGTGCCAGGGTTTTACGATCGGGTACGCGCCATTGATCCATGGGAACGCGACCTATGGGCAACCCTCCCGTACACCGACCGTGAATGGCTGGCCACAACCGGATCTCCGGTGTTAGCGGGCGAAGCCGGATTCAACACCCTGGAAAGAGTTTGGGCGCGACCCACCGCAGAGGTCAACGGGATAGGAAGCGGTTACCAAGGAGAAGGACCCAAGACCATCGTGCCCAGCAAAGCGTTCGCTAAGCTCTCGTTCCGGTTAGTGCCGGATCAAGATCCGACCGAACTGCGAACCTCGATCACCAAGTTTTTGACTGGACTTTGCCCACAGTCGGTGGAAATCGAGATTCTCTATCAACATCAAGGCCGGCCCTATTTGGTCCATCCGGACTCAGCCTATGGGAAGATGGCTCAACAAGCGTTGAAGCAAACTTTCGATCGTCCAATCGCTTTTGTCCGAGAAGGCGGCACCCTCCCCATAATCCAAAGCTTCAAAGATGTCCTAGGGTTAGACGCACTTTTACTCGGGTTAGCTCTCCCTGATGCTAAGGTACATTCGCCGAATGAGAACTTCCCGATTGATAATTTCACAGCGGGTATCCGTCTAAATCGGAACCTGTTAGAGGAAATTGGTAAGGCAACATGAGATATCTCGCATTAGCGACGACTTATTCGTTGCTCAGCTTCTCGGCGCCTACTGTGCGGGGAGAAGACCATCCCTTCGGCGCAATCTATCGATCGCTAGATAAGTGGGGTCGCAGTGTAAGACAGGAATTGGAAGCAGAAGCCACGCCGACCCCAGCCAGAAAACATATCCGGCACCATACATCGACCCCTCAGCATCGCCTTTCTCCATCGCCTTCGCCGAAAGCCAAATCGGACGAGGAAGAACCAGCAGAGAAGCCAAAGGCCAAGAAAACTCCGCAGGACGATAATGACTCGGAGGAGCCTTCGACCAAGCACTTCAAGAAGAAGCTGAAGTCCGAGGAGAGTATTCCGGAACCGACGCCGGAGGCGACGCCCACTCCAAATACCCAGAGTCAAACAGCTTCGGTGGCGTCGCTGGATCCGAATCAACTGAAAGATTTCGACAACCAACCTCCGCGGGTACAGGAGCTGATCCGGTCGGCGCTCGCTTTAACTCAACGAAACCTCGCCTATAGCTACGGGTCTGCGGATCCTGCCAGTGGTGGGATGGATTGCTCCGGTTTCATCTATTACGTTTTGACCAACGCAGGTTTTAAAGACGTTCCCCGCCAGTCGAGTGACCAATATCTTTGGGTGCGCAGGAACGGAAATTTTCATGCCGTTCTTAGCCGGAACGCCAACACTTTCGAGCTGGAACAGCTGCGTCCCGGTGACCTTATGTTCTGGTCCGGTACCTACAAGGTTGATCGAGACGTACCGATCACGCATGTGATGATTTACCTGGGCAAACAGAAAGGTGCCGGGAAACCGGTGATGGTAGGCGCAAGTGATGGTCGCTCTTACAATGGTGAGAGAAGGTTTGGTGTCAGCGTTTTTGATTTCAAGCTGCCAAACGGGACTCCCAACAAGAGTGACCCGGATCTGGTTGCTCGCTTTGAAGGATATTCTCCAATCCCGGGTCTGCGAGATGAGGTTTACACGGTCCAAGCGGCCACTCCAATGCCAAGCCCGATCTCGAAAGTAAAGGCGCCGCAGCCGCCTCCGCCGGTAAAGCTGTTAAGCAACGGAGATTAGGAACGTGCGGCGAACGCCCATCATGGTAGGGCGAGAATCTCGGCGCGCCCAGGGTGTGTTTTCAGGAATGGGTTAGCCCGCGCCGGATTTGAGCCACACCATGATGAACGTTCGCACGTTCCCGCACGCCCGCCATGAGCAAGCTGAAAGCGCGTCGAATGGTTCCCCCCGCGCTCCCGCTCGTTCCATGGTTAACACTGGAACAAACACCAACTTCAGTTATACGGTCAGATCATGCTCGATATTCGTCTCCTACGCGAAAGACCGGACTTTGTTCGTGAACGCCTCGCTACCCGAGGAGGAGACCTATCATCCCAAGTCGATGCGGTGTTGGCTCAAGACACAGAGCGGCGCCGAGCCGAGACCGAGCTCCAGAAACGCAATGCAGAACGAAACCGGCTCAGCAAAGAAATCGGTCAACTCCGATCGAAGAAGCTGCCCAGCGCCGAACTAGAAACCCAGGTAAGGCAGATCGGCGACGAAATCGCCGCGCTGAATGAGGAAGTAAGTCGAGCCGACGAGCAGCAAAAGCGCTTACTTTTGAATCTGCCGAATTTGCCGCACCCAAACGCTCCGATCGGAGCAAATGCGGAAGCGAACCCAGTGGTTCGAGTCTGGGGTGAAGCACCCGAATACCATTTTCCCGTCCGTGATCATGTCGATCTCGCTGCGAGCCTCCGGCTTATCGACTTCGAACGTGCGACGAAAATCAGCGGAAGCGGCTTTGTATGTTTTACCAACCTCGGCGCTCGCCTCCAAAGGGGTCTGATTCAATTCCTCATCGACCTGCACAGCGAGCAACACGGCTATATCGAGATCGCTCCCCCATTTCTAGTTCGCCAGGAGGCTATGGTCGGAACGGGTCAACTTCCTAAGTTCGAGCAGGAGATGTGTTATGGATTGGAGGACGGCAGCCTTTATCTAATTCCGACGGCAGAGGTTCCCGTTACCAATTTGTATCGGGAGGAAGTTGTGCCGGTCGCGGATTTACCTAAGCGGTTTGTGGCGTACACCCCCTGTTTCCGGCGAGAGGCTGGAGCCGCCGGCAAAGACACGCGAGGTTTGATCCGAGTTCATCAATTCGACAAAGTGGAGTTGGTTAAAATCGCGACTCCGGAAACATCTTACCAAGAGCTCGAATCATTGACCGCAGATGCCGAGAAAGTCCTCCAGTTGCTCGGGCTGCACTATCGAACGATCGAGCTTTGCACGGGCGACATCGGGTTCGCTGCGGCTAAGACTTATGATATCGAGGTTTGGGCCCCCGGTCAGGGGCGCTACCTCGAGGTGTCCAGCTGTTCCAACTGCGAAGACTTCCAGGCGCGCCGCATGAACCTCAAATTCAAAGACAGCGAAGGGAAGAACCGTCTCTGCCACACGCTGAACGGGTCCGGTACCGCTCTGCCGCGCCTTTTCGTAGCGCTCATCGAAACCTACCAGCAAGCCGACGGCAGCATCCAGGTTCCCGAACCGCTTTGGGACTATCTCAAAATAAAAGTGATCCGCTGACACTTAGGCGACGCAATCGACGTCTCGCCGGTCTGTTCCTACCGGGGCCAGAAGCCGTGAGCGCATCTAGGCGCGCTAACCCGGATTTGTGAGTCATATCGATAGCCCCCAATAACGCCCGTCGATTTCTGGTTTTTACGGTCGATTTAGTGAGCAAAATAAGCTAAGACGATGCTTGCGCCCGCGGCGCCATCTCGAGAGGAGGAAATCTCTATGAACTTAAAGCGTCTAGCCTTGATGGCTTTTCTGCTCGCCGGGTCATCGACCTTTGCGACCGACGTTTTCACTTTTCACAATAATCCCGCTCGCACTGGGCTTAACGATCACGAAACGATTTTAAACCTCACTAACGTCAACCAGAGCACTTTCGGTTTACTGTTCAACTTGTCGATGGATGGAAAGGTTGATGCTCAACCACTTTATATTTCGAGCGCGTCGATTGGGGGAGTCGGCCGCAAGAACGTCGTAATCGTAGCGACCGAGCACGATTCAGTTTATGCATTCGATGCCGACGCCGCCACTCTCTATTGGAAAGTCAGCTTGTTGGTGGGGACTGAAGTTCCCTCCGACAACCGGGGGTGCACGCAGGTAACCCCGGAAATCGGCATCACCTCCACCCCGGTAATTATTCGCGACGCCGGCAATCCGGGGACGATTTACGTCGTCGCGATGAGCAAAGCGACTGGCAAGAAAGGCACCGTCTATCATCAACGATTGCACGCGATATCCGTTGCTAGCGGGGCTGAGCTGGCGGGCAGTCCGGTAGAAATCCAGGCATCGTTTCCTGGCAAGGGCCCGGGGAACAACGGATCCGGGCATGTCATTTTCAATCCCGCTAACTACAAGGAACGAGCTGCTCTGTTACTGCATAATAACGTTGTCTATACTGCCTGGGCTTCGCATTGCGACGACTCACCTTACACGGGTTGGATTATCGGCTACCACGTCAATTCCTTGGCTCAAGTGAGGGTTCTGAACGTCGATCCCAACGGCTCTCCTACTAGCAAGTTTCTTCCCGACGGATCCGGTAATTCATTCTGGGGCGCCGGCGCCGGACTAGCCGCCGACGATAATGGTTTTCTATATGCACTCAGTGCTAACGGCCCTTTCGACGAGCGATTGGTAAACGGCTTTCCCAAGACCGCCGACTATGGAGACACGTTTCTAAAGCTCTCCGCCCAAGCTTTAAGTGTCGCCGACTATTTTACACCCTTTAATCAAGCTAGCGAAGCCGCCCACGACACCGATTTAGGTTCCGGCGGCACGTTAGTACTACCCAACATGACCGCGGCGTCAGGCGAGGCTGTGCACCTGGCGGTTGGCGCTGGAAAAGACGGACACATTTATGTGGTCGACCGGGATAGTATGGGGAAAATCAATCTGAAGACCTCTGACAACAGTAATGTCTATCAAGACGTCCAGAACGCACTGGGCGGCAGCATTTTTGGCAGCCCGGCCTACTTCAATAATTATCTGTTCTACGGGCCGGTCAGCGCCACGCTCAAGCAGTTTACCTTTACCAACGGTCTGTTAAGCACCAGCGCCACGTCCGCCACGGCGATCAGCTTTGGCTATCCAGGGACTACCCCTAGCGTTTCCTCATCCGGTACGGCGTCCGGAATAGTTTGGGCGTACGAGAACGCTGCTTCCGGTGACGCAGTGTTGCATGCTTACAATGCCCTCGATCTCACTCAGGAGCTATATAACAGCACCCAAGCCGCAAATAATCGGGACGCATTCGGCTCCGGCAATAAGTTTATCGCCCCAACCATCTGCAACGGAAAGGTCTTCGCGGCGACCACCAACTCGGTTGGCGTGTTCGGCTTGTTAGCCGTTAAGGCGGCCCAAAACGTTACTCAATGGGTCAAAGTCGACCGCGAAGCAGACCCTGAAGATAGAGAAGAGGGAAATATCGCCGTCAAAATTTCTCTAACCAACTCAGGTAACGAGACAATAACCGGGCCCATCTCGCTCGTATTGGATGATCTAAGCCCAGAGTCCTACGTGTTAGACCCGGACGGCGCGACCACCACGGTAGCGCCGACTGGAAGCTTTTACGTCGACTTTACGCCTGCTAGCAGCGACCTATTAAAGGGGCAGACTGAGACCCGAATTATCAGGTTTCGTTCGTCGACAGAATCAATCCAGTACCGTCCACGCGTTTTGGCGGGAGCAGGAATCCGATAAAAGACGTTAGTTCACGGCCGGTAAGCGGGGGGCCGAGCCGGAACTGTCTCCTAGTAAGAAACAACGCGCGGCAGCTTCTTCGCTTCAGCGATCCAGTGCGTGATGTTCGTTAAATTAGGAACAACATGAACCTGGCGCTTGGCGTCGTTCGATGCCTTTAGTTTCTCATGCACGTGGTCTGGCTTACGTTGCGCCAGTTCCTTAACGGAATCGACTCCGGACGCTTGCAATAGTTCAGCGTATTGCCGCCCAACTCCTTTTATCCTAAGTAGGTCAGCCTGATTTACCCACTTTAGCAAGTGATGCTCGGCAAAACCGGTCTTACTCGCTAGTTCTTTCCTGCCTTTCGGAGTCGCCCCAGCCTTTAGCAGATGCTCCACCGTGGTAACTCCGACTTCAGCGAACTTCTTTGTGTGTGATTCGCCAATGCCTTCGATTTTGTTGATATGAGTCATGTTCTGGGCCTTGGAACCATTCTTGCATATTTCGGCAGCCAACTACCAGTGCAATTTTTAAGAACGTTGGGAACGGAGCGTGCGGCGAACGTATCGGCGTATCGGCGAATGGCTGGAACGAAGCCCATCAGGTAGGGCGAAAAATCTCGGCGCGCTGTTGGCTTACCATTCAAATGCAGCGGCCGCGCGCCGGATTTGAGCCACACCGCGCGGTCACCACCTCACTGGCTTGGCTGATCGAATTCCTTACAAGACCTGAACGATAAAACCCAGCAGATAACGGATCCGGCCAAACCAGCGAAGTGGTGACCGCGCGGTGTGGCTCGAATCCGGCGCGGGCTAACCCATTCCTGAAAACGCATCCTGGGCGCGCCGAGATTCTCGCCCTACCATGATGGGCGTTCGCACATTCCCGCACGCCCGCCATGAGCAAGCTGAAAGCGCGTCGAATGGTTCTCGCACGTTCCTGCTCGTAGTCGGCGTTGTCGGCGTTGAATTTCGAGCTAGCTTAGCGTCGGTTCATGAAGATTAAGCGCGCCCTTTTATCAGTTTCAGACAAGACAGGGATCGCAGCCTTTGCCCGGCGCCTGAGTGAGATGGGCGTGGAAATCGTTTCGACCGGCGGTACCGCCGCTCTTTTGAAAAGCGAATCGATTCCCGTCCTCGAGATCGAGAAATTCACGGGATTCCCAGAGATTCTCGGCGGCCGTGTCAAAACGTTGCATCCCAAAGTCCACGGCGGTTTGCTTTACGTGCGAACAGATCCGGTCCATCAAGAACAACTGGCCAAGAACAAGATCGAGCCGATCGACTTGGTGGTAGTGAACCTCTACCCTTTCGAACAAACGATTAGAAAACCCGACATCAAGTTGGAAGACGCGATCGAGCAAATCGATATCGGTGGCCCCTCGATGCTGCGCAGCGCCGCCAAAAATTATCGATTCGTAACCACCATTAGCGATCCGCAGGACTACGACAACGTTTTGCAAGAACTGGAAACGCATGGGGGCGAAACGACATTGGCTTTGCGCGAACAGCTGGCTATCAAAGTTTTTCTGCTGACGGCTCGTTACGACAGCTCTATTGCGACCTACCTTAACCGGGAACAAGCAGCCTCCGGCTCTTATGCCGTCTCGCTACCTTTGGAGATGCGCCTTCGTTATGGTGAAAATCCGCACCAAAATGCTTCGTTGTACGGCCGATTCGGCGATTTCTTCCAGAAGCTTCACGGCAAGGAACTCTCGTTTAACAATATTCTCGATATCAACGCCGCCGCCTCTCTGATTCGCGAATTTTCCGAGCCCACCGTCGCGATCTTGAAGCACACGAATCCCTGCGGTGTCGGCAGCGATCCCGACCTCCGGGAAGCTTGGGTTAAAGCGTTTGCCACCGATAAACAGGCCCCTTTTGGCGGCATCATCATTTGCAACCGGCCAATGACCGAATCGTTAGCCAAAGCGATCGCCGAGATTTTTAGCGAAGTGATTATTGCCCCGGACTTCGAACCCGAGGCGCGCGCCCTTTTACAAAAGAAGAAAAACCTTCGGTTGATGAAAGCGCTGGAGTGGTTCAACTCGACCCATCAGGAGCCCGATGTTCGATCGGTGATCGGCGCTGTACTCGTCCAACAGAAGGATTTCGCCCCGTTGCCACGTCCGGAAGATCATGTTGTGACGAAACGACCGCCAACCGCCGAAGAAATGGCGGCAATGCTTTTCGGCTGGAAAATCGTTAAGCACGTTAAGTCGAACGCCATCGTCTATGCCCGCAAGGACCGGACACTGGGAATCGGCGCCGGGCAAATGGCGCGCGTCGACGCGTCTCGAATCGCCATCTGGAAAGCGGGAGAAGCGGGTCTGTCATTGAAAGGCAGCGCAGTTGCTAGTGACGCTTTCTTCCCTTTTCCGGACGGTTTGATCGCCGCGGCGGACGCGGGAGCAACGGCAGCGATTCAGCCAGGCGGCTCGGTTAGGGACCAGGAGGTGATCGAAGCGGCCGACGAACGAAACTTGACCATGGTCTTTACCGGTATCCGAAATTTCCGCCATTGATTCCTATGCCCAAACTCGGTGTTAACATTGATCACGTGGCGACCCTTCGGCAGGCGCGTTACTTAGGAATGCTTGACGCTCCCAATTGCGAGCCCAACACCTTGGAGGCGGCGTCGGCCTGCGAGCGGGCCGGGGCAGAAGGCATCACCGTCCACTTGCGGGCGGATCGTCGTCACATCCAAGATCAGGACGTGTTCCGGCTTAGAAATAGTCTTATCACCAAGCTTAACCTCGAGCTCGGTAATACCTCCGAAATCCTCGAAACTGCGCTTCAGGTCATCCCGGATGACGTTTGTTTAGTGCCGGAGAATCGGCAAGAGGTCACCACCGAAGGGGGTCTTGACGTTGTTAAGCATGCCAAAGCACTACGCCGGACCGTCGACCGGCTGCAGGCTGCCGGCATCCGGGTGAGCATGTTTATTGAACCGATGGCCGAGCAGATCCATGGCGCCGCCGATTTGGGAGCCGAGGGGGTTGAGCTCCATACTGGAGCTTATGCCAACGCCGTCCCCGAACTTCGCGAAGACGAGCTCGAACGTCTCCGGGCGGCTCAAACGCTGGCCGCGGAAAGAGGACTGATCGTCAACGCCGGTCACGGCATCAACTACGAGAATGTGACCCCACTGCTCGGCATTAAGGGATGGAACGAGTTGAACATCGGTCACTCGATCGTTTCGAGAGCTCTTTTCATTGGCCTGGAAAATGCCGTTAGAGAGATGGTCCGCCTGATAAAAAGCGAGCCGGCGGAATCCAAATAGCCAAATCGCAGTAGTAAGTTGAAGCCCTATCTTCCCAAACCACGTTTCATTTGCTATTTGCTATCTGCTATCTGCTATTTGTCATCCTGAATATCTCACACTCTTCGCCCCCGAGATGAAGAGAGCGCAGTGTCTTCCGGACCGGGTATGAAATATTCAGCCTAAGAGTGTGAGATATTCAGGCATGGTGTTCGGCATCGGCATCGACGTGGTAGAAAATGACCGCATCTCGGACTCAATCCGGCGCCATGGGGAGCGCTTTGTGGATCGCGTATTTCATGCCAGCGAAATCAACTACTGTCGTTCGATGCAAAATCCGGCGCCCCATTTCGCCGCACGGTTTGCCGCTAAAGAAGCGGTTTCGAAAGCCTTTGGCACCGGCTTTTCCCAACAAGTAAGCTGGCGGGATATCGAGATCGGACGTAAACCTTCCGGAGAACCTTTTGTGATTTTGCATGGCGGAGCTGCCGCTCTGGCGGATCGTCTGCGCATCAGCTCAATCCTGGTCAGTTTAAGTCATACCGAGAACTACGCAGTCGCTAACGCACTGCTAATGAGAGAGGAGTAAAGCCGGCAGGGACGAACTGCCCAGACCGAGTGCGGATGAGCGGGAGCTCATCCCTACCGAATACTATGGACGCCGACTACAAAGTTAAAATCGAGGTCTTCGAGGGTCCGCTGGACCTTCTCCTTTACCTTATCAAAAGAGAGGAGGTCGATATCTACTCGGTGTCGATCGAGCGCATCACCAACCAGTATCTGGAATACATGAGTACCTTTCGGATGCTGGACCTCGACATCGCCGGTGAATTTGTCGTGATGGCCGCAAACCTTATTTATATCAAAAGCCGAAGCCTTCTACCAGTCGACCAACAGGCGGCAGACGAAGAAGCCGATGAAGAAGACCCGCGCTGGGACCTGATCCGCCAGCTAATCGAGTATAAGAAATTCAAGGATGTCGCCTTTCATCTCCACCAGCGAGAGGTTATCCAGGAAGGGATAATCCCAAGAGTCCCTGGCAAGCCGACTCTGGACGATGCGGAAACCCTGCTCAAAGACGAAGTCGGTATCTTCGACCTGATAACGGCTTTCCAGAAGGTATTGAAGAAACTGGAGAACCGGCAAGAAGATCTCCGAGAGATCTTCGAAGAGAATTTTACCGTCTCGGACAAGATTGATTACATCCTGCAAACCATCGGTTCCGGACTGAAAGTAACGTTTTCGAGTCTTTTCGCGACGGCCGCCAGCCGCACGGAAATTGTGGTGACCTTTCTGGCATTGCTCGAGTTGATTCGCTTAAAGCAACTTCGGGTAACCCAGCTCACTGCATTCTCCGAAATTGCGATCGAGCGGGTAACCATCTAGCCTTCAAGGATATCGATGAAGGCTTTTCTGACGCGAAAAGTGCGCTAATCTGCGCTTTCGGATCATGCTCACTCTCAAGGCCGTTGTCGAAGCGTTGCTATTCAGTTCCCAGAGACCCCTGACTGCGAAAGAGATTCTTCAGGTCGCCCGCCTCGGAGCAGAGTATGCCTCGCCGGAGGATCAAGAGATCGTTAAAGGGATGACCGAGGAGATTATCCAAAACACCTTGATCGAGCTAAGCAAAGACTATCAACAGCTCGAGCGCGCTTTTCAGCTCGTCGAACAGGTGAACGGCTGGCAACTCGCCACTAAGCCCGAGCATCAACTCTGGATCCGCCAATTGTTTCCCGAGCTTCGCCCCACCCGGCTAAGCCCCCCTGCCCTGGAGACGCTGGCCATCGTGGCTTATCGCCAACCGGTGACAAAAGCGGATATTGAAGCGATCCGGGGAGTCGCCGTGGATGGGGTAATTCAACGGCTGCTCGATGTCGGGATGCTGAAGATCGCCGGCCGAGCCGAAATTCCAGGACGCCCGCTGTTGTACGAGACCACCCAGCATTTCATGGAGCATTTCGGCATCAAGAATCTAGATGAGCTGCCCAATGCATCCGAGCTGCGGTTCATCCCGTTACCGAATGGGAGCAGCGGACCGAGCGGTGAAGCTGAGGCCTCTGAACTCTTTAACGAGACCAACCAGGCAGACCAGACGCAGATCGCTCAAAAGCCGGATGCGATCATTGAACAGGGCGAGCAGCCTGCGGAAAATGTGACTGAAATTGCCACTGAGCCAGGCACGCCAACGGCTGAGACCTAGTGTCCTGTCCCATAAATAGCATGGCTTTCGTTGCCATGTTATTTATGGGATAGGACACTGGCGGAGGCTTAATTATGGGACCAAAACATTCACTCGAGCAGATTCGAACCCAGATCGATCAGATCGACACGGAGCTACTGCGCCTGCTCAACGATCGGGCCGACTTGGTTCATGAAATCGGCCTGATCAAGAAAAGCGCCGGTCTCTCGATCTACGCACCGGAACGAGAGGAGTCGCTCTTGCAAACTCTCACCCAAAAAAATCGGGGGCGTCTTCCGGACGAAGCGATCAGAGCAATCTACAGGGAAATCATGTCCGCATCCCTCGCGCTGGAGAAAGACTTGACCATCGCCTTTCTTGGACCGGAAGCGACCTGGACCCATCAGGCGGCGCGGTCAAAGTTCGGTCTCTCCGTAAAGTACGCGCCTGAATCCAGTATCAGCGATGTTTTTGCTCGGGTGACCCGCAGAACCGCCGACTACGGCGTGGTGCCGATCGAAAACTCGGTCGAAGGTGCCGTAAATCATACTCTCGATGTGTTTATGGACTCGGAGCTCAAGATCTGCGCCCAGATCCTACTCCGCATTCGCAACGATTTTCTATCGAAGTGGCCTCGTGACCAGATCAAAAAGATTTATTCGCACCCGCAAGTCTTCGGTCAGTGCCGGCAGTGGCTCCAGGAAAATGCTCGCCACCTCGAATTGATCGAGGTCTCGAGTACCACGAGGGCCGCCCAGATTGCCTCCACTGAACCCGCCTCCGCCGCGTTGGCCAGCTCAATGGCCGCCGAAGTCTACGGGCTAGAAATCCTCGAACCATCAGTCCAGGATAGCCCCAACAACACAACTCGATTCCTGGTGATTTCTCCGGCAGGCTGTCCCGTTACCGGCAATGACAAAACATCTTTGATGTTCTCTGTTCAAGACCACGTCGGCGCCCTTTATTCAGCCCTGGAACCATTCAGCCGCCTAAAGCTCAGTATGAGCAAGATCGAAAGCCGCCCTTCAAAGAGAAAGAACTGGGAATATTTCTTCTTTGTCGACGTGGACGGCCATATCGAAGACCCCGTCATCGGGCAAGCTATCCAAGAACTCGGCAAACATTGCACCTTCGTCAAAGTCTTGGGCAGTTACCCGAAAACCGAGCTCGCCAACGGCTAAGTCGGTTACGGGTCGCTGGTTGCGAGTCTGCCGGCGGGTTGATCAAGGCCCAATAAGTAGGGCGAAAATCTCGGCGCGCCCGGCGGTTATTTATCCCTTGTTGTGCACGCGCCGGATTTGAGCCACACCGCGCGCGTTCCTTTCATGCAGAGCGAATTTAGGTCGAGCCAAACCGGCAGGGTGGTGTCCACGCGGTGTGGCTCAAATCCGGCGCGTACACACGTTGGGATAAATAACCGCCCGACGCGCCGAGATTTTCGCCCTACCTACCAATCACGAGGGGCGAGCATGCGCGCCTCGGACTAAACTCCTATCTGAGCACCGCCCGGCGGCTACCCCGAACTCGCCGCTCGCCACCCGCCACCGTTAACCGACTCACTTCCCCACATAAATCGCGTCGTTCGGCCATTCGGCCCGGATATAGCCGTGTTTCATGTTCACGATCGGGACGTAATTCCGCATAACCCGAATCGGTGACAACAACCGGATGGTAGAGATTGACTCGATAGAGTCACTGCCATGATTCTTGAGCAGCCCTGGAATCAGCTCTTCGTGTGTCCGTTGCACGATATCTAGGTCGCTATTTCCGTCGACGAACAGCAGCAGCGCAACCTTCCCGTCAATCTCGGCGATATGGCTCTCAAAGATAGTCTCGGTGAACACCGATTGTTGGTTGGAATCGTGGCGGATTTCTGCAACCAATTGGTTGTACGTGATTCCTACCTTGAATTTGATGATGTAAAGATGCCGCGCGTTGTACTGTTTTGCGCCATCGCCCGAGAGATCGACGTTGGTGTAGTAAGATAGAACCCCTTCCTGCTCCAGGCGGTCGCGCTTACGGCTGACGGTGCGCACGTTCACTCCAGTCAGCTCGCCGATTCCATTATCGGACTCTCTCGGATCTCGAATTAACTGACGAACTATTGCCTTTTCTTGCTCATCCAGGATTCTCATGCAAAGGTCGATGAACGGGTTAAGTGCGCGTTCCGGTGTGTTTCTCTCCCCATACCGGCTGCGCCATTCATGTCGCTCTCGTAAGGAATAATCTAGTTTCTCTACGTCGGCGACTAAAAATTGTCTTGTTAGGGTCCAATTTAGTCTTGAAACAAGCAATTTAACCCTTAGGTTCACCGGTTTTTCGTAAAAATGAAGGATGGGATAACACAAGCGGTGCGGAATGCTCCGGTCTCGCTTTACGACCCGAGCGAAGAGCATGATTCCTGTGGAGTCGGCTTTGTCGCTTCGGTCCAGGGCCAGCGTTCAAATCAAGTACTTCACTATGGCCTGACTTCGGTCTGCAACATGGTGCACAGAGGGGCGGTCGATGCCGATGCTAAGACCGGTGACGGTTCAGGGATTTTAACTCAGATCCCGTACAAGATCTTCCGCCGCGAAATCACTAGGTTAGGCCAGACGCTTTATAACGACTCCGATTTGGGTATCGGCTCCGTCTTTCTGCCGCATGACAACGCTTATGCTCAAGCCCGAGCCAAGTCGGTAATCGAAGACGTCCTAACCTCCCGGGACCTTTTCCAGTTTGGCTGGAGGGAAGTTCCACTCCACATCGGCGTTCTTGGCGAGAAAGCGCAGCTCACCATGCCGCGCATCGAACAGGTCTTAATCGGCCGGCCCGCCGATATGGATGACGATGAATACGAGAGACAGCTGTTTCTGGCGCGGAACGAGATCGAGAAACGCGCCAATCTGGATAACATCCGGCATTTCTATATCAACTCTTTCTCGCATCGAGTTCTGATCTACAAAGGGCTGCTCACGGCAGTTTCTTTGGAGAAATTCTATCGTGACCTGAGCGATCCCGACTATGAGACAGCCATCTGTCTCTTTCATGAACGCTATAGCACCAATACGTTCCCAACCTGGGCCCTAAGCCAACCGTTCCGGCTCCTAGCCCACAACGGCGAAATCAATACTATCCGGGGAAATCGCAACTGGATGCGCGCCCGCGAATCCGAGTTGATGGCGGACTTTTGGAAGCAGGATATTGATCTCTTAAAACCGATCATCCAACCGGGAGGCTCAGACTCTGCCAGCCTGGATAACGCGCTCGAAGTACTGACGATGTCAGGCCGGGATTTACTGCACGCGATGACGATGCTGGTACCTCCGGCTTGGCGCGCCGATGAACTCATGCCCCCCGAGGTTAAAGCCTTTTACGAATACCAGGCTTGCTTTAACGAACCGTGGGACGGTCCCGCCGGCCTTGTATTCAGTAACGGTATCGTGGCAGCAGCGTGCCTTGACCGCAACGGATTGCGCCCGGCTCGTTATAAGCTGACCGCGGATGGTATCTTCGTTTTGGCTTCAGAGGTTGGTTGTGCCGACCTTGACGAAGAGGAGGTAATCGAAAAAGGGAGATTGGCGCCCGGCACCATGATCGCCGTCGATACTCATGCCGGGGTTCTGCTCCGGGACGCTGAGATTAAGAAGCGATTGGCTGCGCGCCGGCCTTATGTCGATTGGGTAAAAACCAATCTACTCCGCCTGCAAGAGGCCGCTGCACGCACCATCCCTGAGCCGGCTAACGACCTGGACATTCTTAGCCTGAGCCAGCGCCAAGTGGCCTTTGGCTACACCAGTGAAGAGCTTGACATGGTGATCAAACCGATGGTCAAGGACGGCCAGGAAGCGCTGGGGTCCATGGGCGATGACACGCCGTTGGCGGTTCTGTCTCTGCAACCTCGGTTGCTATACACCTATTTTTGCCAGCTGTTCGCCCAAGTCACCAATCCACCAATCGATCCCATCCGGGAACGGCTGGTGATGTCCCTGGCCACCGCGATGGGCTGGCGACGGAATCTGCTCGGTGAAACTGCGGAGCACGCGAAGCTCGTTTTTTCCGAGTCACCGCTTCTGTTCCCGCATGAACTCGAGACGCTGAAGCACCTTTCTGACACCGAGCACAAAGCGATCACCATTCCGGTATGCTGGCCGGAGAGTGAAGGAACGGCGGGGCTCGAGGCTGCGGTCAATCGCATCTCGATCGAAGCCGAACACGCCGTCGACTCGGGCTGCCGGCTGATCGTCCTCTCTGATCAATGTGTCGATCACGATAAGGTGGCCGTTCCGATGCTTTTGGCGGTCGGAGCCGTGCATCATCACCTGATCCGGGTCGGTAAAAGGATGAAGTGTAGTCTGATCGCAGAGACCGGCGAAGCCCGCGATGTTCATCAAATCGCTTGTTTGATCGGTTTTGGGGCGAGCGCAGCCTGCCCTTATCTCGCTTTCGAAACGATCCGCGAACTGCTCGACCGAGGAGAGCTCGGCGAAGGCGTCACCTACGAAAATGGGGTGAGAAAATATCGATCAGCCATCGAAAAAGGGTTGCTGAAGATCATGTCCAAGATGGGGATCTCGGTCATCGGCAGCTATCGAGGAGCTCAAATCTTTGAGGCCATCGGGATCAGCTCTGACTTGATCGACAAATGTTTCGCAGGCACGCCATCGAAGATCGAAGGAATCGGTTTTGCTGAAATCGCGACCGAAACCTTGACCCGCCACCAAAAGGCCTACGCGAAGCCGGTCCCGGAGGAGGGATCTGCCAGCGTTCCATTAGATGATCCTGGGTTTTATCGTTTCCGGCGCCAGGGCGAACAACACGCTATTACGCCGCCGGTCATCAAGAGTTTTCACGCCTTTGTAAAGTCAAACAAGCCTGAGGACTACAAAGCTTACGCTGACGCTGTTAGAGCTGGGCGCCCTAACGCGCTTCGAGATTTGTTGGAGCTGGCGCCGACAGGACGGGAGTCAATCCCGATCGAAGATGTCGAACCGATCGAAGAGATCCGTCGCCGGTTTACCACGGCGGGAATGTCGCTGGGTGCGCTAAGCCCGGAAGCTCATGAATGCTTGGCGATCGCCATGAATCAGATCGGCGGCAAATCGAACTCGGGCGAAGGTGGAGAAGATCCGGAGCGAGTGCATCGGCGTCCGAACGGCGATTGGCCAAATAGCGCGATTAAACAGGTCGCAGCCGGACGGTTTGGCGTGACGGCCACCTATCTGGCCGCCGCCAAGGAAATCGAGATCAAGATGGCGCAAGGGGCGAAGCCCGGAGAAGGCGGTCAGTTGCCCGGCCATAAGGTGAGCGAGCTGATTGCCAGACTGCGGAAAAGCACACCTGGAGTCGCCTTGATTTCACCGCCGCCGCATCACGATATTTACTCGATCGAAGACCTGGCCCAGTTGATTTACGACCTTAAACAGGTCAATCCGCGAGCAAAGGTTTGCGTCAAACTAGTCGCCGAAGCCGGGGTGGGCACGATCGCCGCCGGCGTCGCCAAAGCGCACGCAGATATTATTTTGATCAGCGGCCATGAAGGCGGAACCGGGGCTTCGCCATTGAGTTCCATCAAACATGCGGGTAGCGCTTGGGAGCTCGGTGTTTCCGAGGCTCATCAAGTTTTGATGTTGAACGGACTACGGAACCGGATCGTTCTCCGGGCCGATGGGGGCCTCCGCACAGGTGAAGATATTGTGTTCGCGGCGCTTTTGGGAGCTGAAGAATTCAACTTTGGCACCACCGCGCTCATCGCCTCTGGCTGCGTTTACGTCCGGCAATGCCATCTGAACACCTGCCCGGTCGGGATCGCGACCCAGGACGAACGGTTACGAGCAAAGTTCAAAGGCAAACCGGAATATGTGGTGAACTTTTTCAACGGCGTTGCCCAGGAAGTGCGCGAAATCATGGCGCAACTTGGTCTGGCCACGTTCAACGAATTAGTCGGTCGAGTGGAGTTTTTGCGACAACACGGAATACCGGGTCATCCTAAGGCCAACAAATTGAATCTTACCCGCCTGCTGGCAAACGTGGCCAAAGACGATGACACCTTAGTTCGGCACAACACCTGGGATCGGAATGACCCGCCGTGGGGCCGCCGCTTAGACGACGTGATTCTGCAAGACGCCCGCGAAGCCGTTCAGGATCAGGTGCCGGTATCGCTGAGCTACCGGATCAAGAACACCAACCGCACCGTCGGAGGGAAACTTTCCGGTGAGATCGCTTACCTGTGGGGCGAGCAAAGCCTACCCGAAGGAACGATCGAGCTTAAGCTTTCCGGCAGCGCCGGCCAAAGCTTCGGCGCCTTTCTGGTCCAGGGTGTTAAATTGATCCTGACCGGTGAAGCGAACGATTATGTTGGCAAGAGCATGGCCGGCGGTGAGATTATTATCAAACCGTTCGCAGAGCGGAAATATCTGGCCCGAGAGAATTCGATCATCGGTAATACCTGTTTGTATGGCGCTACCGGGGGAGAGTTTTTCGCCGCCGGACGCGCGGGAGAACGGTTCGCGGTTCGGAATTCGGGGGTTGCCGCCGTCATCGAGGGCGTGGGTGACCATGGTTGCGAGTACATGACCCGCGGAACGGTTGTCATCCTTGGACCCACCGGCAAAAACTTTGGTGCAGGGATGACCGGAGGTGTTGCTTATGTTCTAGACCAGGACTCGGCCTTAAAGCGGAACCTCAACCCGGAATTGGTCGTGATGGAATCGCTTGCCGAAGAAGCAGACGCTGTTCTGGTAAAGGAACTCATTTACAAACACCTGGAGCGAACCGAAAGCGAACTTGCTAAGGAGATCCTGGCTGACTGGAGCGCGTTTCGACAGAATTTCTGGAAGGTCCGCCCGATTCACGTACCGTCAGTTGAAAGTGTTGCTGTAACCCCAGTCCCCTTAGTCACCGGTAGTAAATGACAATAGCAGATGAGAAATGACAGATTAAGGGCGCTTGGTATTTCCGGCCATCGCCGGCTGGAGACGGTATTTGTCATCTGTAATTTGTCATTTGTCACTCAAAGGTAAGCCTATGGAGATAGTCAACCAGCTCGCGCTGTTTCTAGAAAACCGTCCCGGCACACTCGCAGCCGTTTGCGATGCTTTGGCTGCCGAAAAGATCAATATCTTCGCGTTGACGATCTCCGATACCGTCGATCATTCAGTCGTCCGGATGGTGGTAAGTGATACCAGAAGGGCGCTTTCCATCTTCGAAGAGCACGGCACTTTGGTGGTAGAGAACGAAGTGCTTATGATCGAGCACGAGAATCATCCAGGTGCGCTCTCCGAAATCGCCAAGAAACTCGCTTCGAAGAAAGTGAACATCGAGTATGCCTATTTGAGCGGATCTCCGAGGGCAAAACGCGGACTCCTGATCCTCAGGCCGAATAACGTAAAGAAGGCCTACGAAGTATTGAGCGCGTCGTAGGCGCACGAAGACCGCTGGACCCAATAGGACCTATAGGACAAATGTGACCTATAGGTCCGATCCTATACGTCCTATCGGTCCTATTCGTTTGGGACACCCCACGCTGGCACTCTGGGCACAACTTTTCAGTCCGGCAGATGCAATTCCCGTGTAACAACGCTACCTTGCGCCCGCACAAAATGACTTCTACCCCCTCATCTTCACTACGCTCCCAGGCTTGGTTCGGTGGTTTTAGCCGCGACGTGTTTATCCACCGGAGCTGGATGCGGAACCAGGGCCTCACTGACGACGTCTTCGACGGGCGCCCCATCATTGGCATCTGCAATACCTATTCCGAGTTGACCCCTTGCAACGCCCATTTCCGGGAACTCGCCGAAAAGGTTAAACGGGGCGTGTGGCAGGCCGGCGGCGTCCCTTTTGAATTTCCGGTAATGTCGTTGGGTGAATCGAATCTTCGGCCCACCGCCATGCTGTTTCGCAACCTGGCGAGCATGGACGTCGAGGAATCGATTCGGGGAAACCCGATCGACGGCGTTGTCTTGATGACCGGTTGCGATAAGACGACTCCCGCGTTGCTCATGGGCGCCGCCAGTTGTGATCTCCCGGCAATCGTTCTCTCTGGCGGACCCATGTTGAACGGGCGCTACCGCGGCCAGACCATTGGATCAGGCACTAGCGTTTGGCAATTTTCCGAGGCCGTTCGTGCCGGTAAAATGTCGGTGGCGGAGTTTGCCGAAGCCGAAGCTTGCATGTCGCGGAGTGCCGGCCACTGCATGACCATGGGCACCGCATCCACCATGGCTTCGATGGTCGAGTCATTAGGCGTGGCCTTACCCACCAACGCCGCTATTCCAGCGGTTGATGCTCGCCGAGATGTGCTCGCTCAGATCGCCGGCCGCCGCATCGTCGATATGGTAAAAGAGGATGTGCGGCTCTCCAAGATCCTGACGCGTGAGGCATTCGAGAACGCTATCCGCGTCAACGGTGCGATTGGTGGTTCCACCAACGCAGTCATTCATCTGCTGGCAATCGCTGGACGAGTCGGCGTCGAGGTCAATTTGGAGGACTGGGATCGCCTCGGTCGAGATGTCCCGACGATTGTTGATCTGATGCCATCCGGCCGGTTTCTGATGGAAGATTTCTACTACGCCGGTGGTTTACCGGTCGTGATGAAACGGTTGGTTGAAGCCGGCCTTCTGAACCGAGATATAGTGACAGTCAGCGGAGCTACGGTTTGGGAAAATATTCAACATGCGGAATGTTTTAACGATGAGGTCATCCGGCCGTTGTCGAAACCGTTGGTGCGTTCGGGCGGCGTAGCGGTCCTACGCGGTAATTTGGCGCCGGACGGCGCCGTGTTGAAGCCTTCTGCTGCGAGCCCGCGTTTGCTGCAGCACACCGGCCGCGCCGTGGTCTTCGAGAATATCGAACACTACCATGAACGGATTAACGATCCGGGTTTGGAAGTCGATGAAAACTCGGTTCTCGTCCTTAAGAATTGCGGACCTCGCGGATATCCGGGGATGGCGGAGGTCGGCAACATGGGCCTGCCCACCAAGCTATTGAAAGCCGGGGTAACCGATATGGTCCGGATCTCAGATGCTCGGATGAGCGGCACCGCCTATGGTACGGTCGTTCTGCACTGCGCTCCGGAAGCCGCCGTGGGTGGACCGCTGGCCTTGGTCAAGGACGGCGACTTGATCGAACTGGATGTGGAGAATCGTAAACTGCACCTGGCGGTTGAAGATGCCGAACTAGAGCAACGCCGCAAATCCTGGCAACCAGCAAACCCACCTGGCAGCGGTTACGCGCGTCTCTATCACGATCATGTGATGCAAGCCGACCGCGGTGCTGACCTGGACTTCCTGCAAGGCTGTCGTGGCAACGCCGTCCCTCGCCCGTCGCATTGATGGCAAGTTTTGGGGTGAGTGGCGAGCTATGAGGAGTGGCCCGGAAGCAATCAGCAATCAGCAATCAGTGAGTCAGTAGTCAGTTCGGTAATTGGTTAAGAGCTTGGAGCGTGCCTCGCTTGCGAGGCCGAACGAATAACCCCTGAGCTGCTCCTCTTGGCGCTTCGGATTTTTACGAAAGACGAAATCTGCCAATAAGTACATCGCGCTGGGGCAACGCAGGGTCAGGGGTCTGTCGGCCTCGCAAGTGAGGCAGGCTCCACCTGCCGTGCGAGCTCTTAACCAATCACTAATCACCTAACTGATTACTGACTCACTGATTACTGATTACTTCCGGGCCACTCCTCATAGCTCCCAAGTCACCCCAAAACGTGCCACCCTAAGCCAGCCACCGCACGAAATCTTCAACCGCCCGCCGTTTCGGCGGTTCGGGAACCTGTGCCGGATAACCAAGATAAAGGAACCCAACCAATTTCTCCTCCCGCGCTGACAGCTCAAGCAGAGCCTCGGTCTCCGGCAAGCGCGTTACCCGGCCGGTGTTCCAATGACTCCCGATTCCTTGACTCCAGGCCGCCAATTGCAGGTTCTGCATAGCGGCACACACTGCAGCCAAGTCTTCGACCTGTTGAGCGGGATTGCCTTCCAGCCGGCAAGTGACCGCTACTAACGCCGGAGACGACATCACCTTCCGTCGCGCCTCTACTCTCGCTTTCGCAAAAGCCGATGGATCATCCCCTGACCCTTGCCTGGCGAGAGCGTCGGCCATTGCTTCGCGGCTCTGCATTCCGACGACAATGAATCGCCAAGGCTCTGTCAACCGATGATTCGGCGCCCAGCGCCCAGCATCCAGGATCCGCCAAAGCGTCTCCTCCGAGATCGGATCAGGCCGAAATTTATAAATCGTGCGCCGGCCTTCAATCACAGTGACGATTCCAGGGTTTGCTTTGATTAAGTCCATAAATGGTACGCGGAGCGGTCTAACGAAACACTAAGACTTGAACCACGACTGGACGCGAATAAACACGAATAGATCCCTTTCATTCGCGTCCATTCGCGGTTGAATTTTGGATTGACCAAGTTAACCATCTCCCTGCGGGTTGCTCCGCTGTAAGACCACTGACGTCGAGGCTTCGTTCTGTTTTTGCGGAGAACGCCCGCTCACTTCGGCGCCATCGGTGGGTAGGAGGCGCCAGTAGGCCGGCAGGGCGGCCAACGCCAGAAGAGCGGTCAGGATAAAAGCCACGCGAAAATCGGCGATGGTGGCCAGTCCGTGATTCCCTCTGAACAAGGCGGCTGCGCGCAGTGCCACCGCCCCAAAGGCGATTCCCATACCGAACCCTAGCTGTTGCACGGTGCTGTGCATCATACTGGCTGCGCTCATATCGGACGGAGGGACCTCAGAGAATGCCAACGTATTTTGACTCGTGAACTGCATAGAACGGACCAGCCCAGCGCCCAACAGCAAAGCCAAGGTGATGAAAATCGGGGTGTTCACTGACAACAATCCAAGTCCCAGAGCGAAAAACGCGATCAGCGGAGTATTAACCACCATCACAGATCGAAACCCGAACCTCCTCAAAATCCAAGTGGTGCCGGTTTTCATCAGAAGATTTCCGGCGGCATACATCAGAACCAGCATCCCAGAAACTAAAGGGCTGAATCCAAACCCAGTCTGAAACATCAAAGGCAGGAGCAAAGGAGCGGCGCTGATGGCGATACAACTCACATTGCCCGCGATCAACGTCGTGGCGAAGGTCCGAATTCTTAAGAGAGAAAGATTGATCAACGGGAACCGGCATTTCCGTTCCCAGTAAATCGTGAGGCAGCCTAAAATAACGCTGAACGACAAGACCCATCCCGCCGTCACCCACTCAGGGTTTTCCCGCCCTAAAAGATCGACCCCGTACATCAAACAACTAAGAGCGGCGGCGCTGAGCAGAAAGCCGGGCAGATCAAGCGGACGGCGCTCTTCCGAACGGAAGTTTTTCACAAATCGATAAACGAGCGTAATCGCCACCACCCCGATCGGGATGTTGATTAGAAAAATCCACCGCCAGGAGGTGAAGTTCGTGATAAAACCGCCCACCGGCGGACCGATGACGGTCGCGATCAAACCGGGCCATACGATAGTCGCGATTGCTTGAATTAAAGAGCTCTTGGGTGTGCTCCGCAGCACAACTAATCGTCCCACCGGCACCATCATCGCCCCGCCGATTCCCTGTAGGACCCGCGCAAAAATGAACGCCGGCAAACCGCTCGCGAGCCCGCAGCCTACCGACGCCAAGGTAAAGATGGCAATCGCGGTGCTGAAGATGGTTCGGGCGCCAAATCGATCAGCAATCCAGCCACTGATCGGGATAAAAACAGCCAGCGTAACCAGATAAGCCGTCATCCCGATACTGACGTCCGTGGGGGTAACGCTGAACGAGCGCGCGATCTGAGGCAAAGCCGTCGCAATCGCGGTGCCGTCCAGGTTCTCCATGAAAAAGGTAACCGCAACAATGAGAGCCACCAATCGGAATCGATCGTCGGTTGCTGGTGTGGTTGTTCTGTCCATCGCTTTCTCAACCGAGCAGAGGGAAAGCAAATACCACGCGCTTTCGCCACCGGCTCGATTTCCTAAAAAATCAAGTCAAGGGTTACTTAGCGCGTTGGTTGACGTTAACGCTTACGACCGATCAGGCTCTCGCGGGATCGATAACGACAGCCGAACAAGAACAGCGATATAGTAGGATGTCAACTATGGAGCGCTGCCTTCCCGCGGCCGCGGGACGAGGCCGTGGTGAACAGGGTCGTACCCAACGCTTGCGACCCGGCGTAAGAATTTCTAACACGGGTATTCAGGTGCGTCGCAGCTTAGAACATTCGCAAATGAACCCGGTTAGTGATTCGGTGCTTGGTTTTGGCTAGGCGATTTTTCCCTAATGCGCATGTAGGTGCCCCCCCAACGACGCCAGTTCCTACCAAAATAAATAGGCATCTTGTAGATGCCATTTACGTAGGGTTTGAATTTCCATGTTGCTTTGACCCAACCAACTGAAACCGACGTGAATTGTGAAGGTCCACTCACGGCGACAACGTCCATAACTCTTCCGTTCTCAATAGTTACTCGCAACAAAACCCACGCACTTTCGTGGTTCAGCAATGCCTGGCCAGGGTAAGGCGGGAAAGGATGGCTTAGCATATCCTGATCGGTGAGCACCTTCGGCGCACCGAGAGCAGATAGCGGTTGCCCGTTGAGAGCAATCGCTAACAGCATCACAGTCAGAGTGGCGCTGACTTTCTTGCGTTGCAACATCGTTATCCCCTATCACGGCGACCGCTTGCGTCACAAGCGCAGAGCGATCGCCATATGTAACGAGCAGCGATTCAATAACTTAAAAATTACCGATGAGGCCGGAATGAGGGGCACAACGGTTCAATCGGCGCCTGCCATAGAGCAAACCGAACGCACGGCGCGGCCCTGCCCCCTAGTTCGATAAGCGATGGCGTTGACCGCGACGTAGTCCGGCGTCTGTCAGGCAGCTGCCGGACGGAGTCGGGTTTTCGCCTTACCGAATGGCGGACACCACTACTGGTTTTTGGCGTGTTCGGCTTCGCCAATCGCCTTGTAATCGTAAGTCGGATAAAACTCGGTGTGGTAACCACCCCAGGCCGTCTTTTCGATCGCCACATTGACCTCGCGCAAGCGTTCGGCCGGGACACGTAAGGTGATCACCTGACCGATCCCCATCATCACATACCACGAGACAACTTCTATCCCAGCCGGTGGGAATGTCTTGTAGTAACCTTGCCGCCGTAATTGGCTGTTGATTTCATCCAAAGGCTTCGATTGGTCGTGGCGAAGGAAGATCGTTAGCAAAATGGTTCCCTTCTCGCTCTCGGTGCCCGGCGACGGAGAAACCGAAGGCGCTTGTTGAGCGCTTGCCGGTAAGATCGAGATTAGAGTGGCCGCAATCAATGCGTTCCGCGACAATTTCCAAGCCCGGCAACCATCAACCAAAGCAAAACACCTGCGCACGATAGGAAGTAGACTCATAGAACCTACCAGTAGATGGCCCGATTCGGGTTGTCACCGAGGAGGTCCTTTGCGGTCTGGCTTCTTTAACGGCGACCTGTCAGAGGAAGCCACTTAGAGATCGTTATGCCGGATTCGAACGAAGCCGATCAGGTAGGGCGAAAATCTCGGCGCGCACCTGATCAGTTTTATCATGTTGGTCTCCCGCGCCGGATTTGAGCCACACCGTGAGGGTACCACCTCGGTGATTCACTTCGGCCCAAATTCGCCGGCACTGGACAAAGCAACGCGCACGGACGGCTCAATCCGGCGCGCGAGCACGGACGAATAAAGGAAACGCCGGGCGCGCCGAGATTTTCGCCCTACCTATTGGGCTTCGATCAACCCGCGCGCAGATCTCCTTCAAAGTGGCTTTTGCGTAGAATCCGACGGAAGTCCGAAGGGCTGAACCCCTCGCCAAAAAAAGCATAGCTCCTCTTTGCCCGCGAAATCATTCACGCGAACCATCAACAACTCAGGATCTAAGGGCGCACCTTATGACGGATACCCACCCGCAATATATTGCTCGAGATGCTCGATCGTTGCGGTCTGGGCGGAGATCAACCATTTGAGCGCGTCGCCAATCGATAAAATACCGACGAGCTTTCCGTCTTCCAAAACCGGGAGGTGACGAACACGCTTTTCCGTCATCACCCGCATACATCCGGTCAGGCTCTCATTCGGATGCGTTACAACGAGGTCGTTCGACATGATTTCGCTTACCAGGGTCTCTTTCGACGCTCTTCCCTTCAGAATCACCTTACGCGTGTAGTCGCGCTCTGAGATAATTCCCAGGAGTTGAACATCGTCCACCACCGGAAGCGCACCCACGTTCTTCTCCGCCATCAATTTGATAGCATCATAGACCGTCGCGTCAGAACGAACCGTCCATACTGCCGAACTCTTCTGCGCCAGGATCCAGCTAACTGTACCGGAAACTTCCATAAAGGGGGGATAAACGTGCCGCAGGTTAGTGGAATCTTCAAAGAGAATCTTGCGGCACGGGAAGCGGGGAGAAAGGAGCTAGGAGGTCAGGGGTTTGGCGTTCTCTGGGAGGGGGTGGAAGTGAAAAGTGATTGGTGAAAGGTGATTGGTGCGTGCCGGAACCCATCATGGTAGGGCGAAAAACTCGGCGCGCGGTGGATGCCTTTTTTGGCCCATCGATTGTCCGCGCCGGTTTTGAGCCACACCCGCGACGGGCCATAACCAATTCCCGGCGCGCCGAGATTTTCGCCCTTGTGATGGGCTCCGTTATCCGCCTTCGTCCTTTCACCAATCACCAATCACCAATCACTTCCGCCCCCGCCCAGAGAACGCCTGACCCAAGACCTCCTAACTCCTAGATTCTAGCTCCTAGCTCCTCTCTTCATCCTTGGCGTCCTTGCGTCAGATTTTTATTCTCCTCCTATGGCCACCTCAACTCCCCCCGCTTCAACCAAAGAACCTCGTGGGCGCACTCCGTTGAACCGCCTAACCGGCTTCTTCGTGTACGTATTCGAGCGAATCACCCCTGATCCGTATATTTTCGCGGTCGTCCTGACGATCATCACAGCCCTTTTAGCAGCGATCCTCGCGCCGAAAGGGTCCATCCCCCAAATACTGAACGCATGGTACGCCGGCTTGTTTCAGATTCTGATGTTCGCTTTTCAGATGGTGCTGATTTTGGTCACGGGATACGCTCTCTCCAATTCACGGCCCATTCGCTCGGTGCTGGGTTGGCTGGCCTCGCGCCCGAAGACACCTCGTGCCGCTATCGTGCTCGTGATCGTGGTGGTCATGATCACCTCGTTCATCAATTGGGGGTGCGGCTTGGTTGTCGCCGGACTTCTCGCCCGAGAAATCGCCAAACGGATTCGGATCGATTTCGGTTGGCTAGTAGCCGGCGCCTATTCCGGGTGGATCATCTGGGCCAGTGGGTTCTCGAGTTCGATCGCGCTTTCTCAAGCAACCCCCGGTTCTTCGCTGAACCTGGTACAGAAATTGACCGGGCAAGTGCTTCCGCTCGGCGAGATGATCTTTGCGCCGTTTAACCTCGTGCCGGTAATCGCCGCTCTTGTTTTGATCCCCCTTCTCTACTGCGCGATCATGCCGGCCGATCAGGACACGGTGGCAGCCGACCCGGAACGATTGAAAGCAGACGACGCTGTCACTGAGCATGAACCGACCCGAACTATCGCCGATCATCTTGAACACGCTTGGATCTTGACCTTGATCTTGGTGGCGGCAGGAGCCGGCGCTCTATTTTTGAGCTGGTCTAAGACCGGTATCTCGCTGGACCTGAACTCGGTCATCTTTCTCTTTTTCCTCGCCGGGTTGCTGTTGCACTGGACGCCGATCAATTATGTTCGCGCGGTGAATCAGGCGGCTCGGGTCACCGGTCCGCTCATCCTGCAATACCCGTTGTACGGCGGGATTATGGGGATCATGACGGCAACTGGTCTCGCCGATGTGATCGCCAAAGCCTTCGTCTCATTTTCGAACGCGCACACTTTGCCGTTCTGGAACTATATCGCGTCACTGATAATCAGTTTGTTTATCCCCAGCGGCGGCGGCCACTGGGCGGTTCAAGGGCCGTTCACCGTTCCGGCGGCAGCACAACTGCACGCGTCTCAAGCCGCGACCGCGATGGGGGTCGCCATGGGCGAACAGGTGGCGAATATGATTCAACCGTTTTGGGCGTTACCAGTGCTAGCGATCGCCGGTATCAGCCTTCGTCGCGTAATGGGTTTCACTGTGATGTCGTTCTTCGTCGGCTTAGTCGTATTCGGTCTCGCACTCTTATTTTTGGTTTAGTCGGTAGGGAGGACTCCCGGCTCCCCGTCACCAAACCAAGCTCAGACCACATGCTTCATAAGCCACCATCGCCCGGTCGCGCGAGACCAAAACCAGATCCTCCCGAATAGCTTGCCAAACTAACATCCGGTCGAACGGATCGCGATGTTTGCCAATCCTTGGGAGCTGATGAAAGGTAGCGGCGGTATCAGCCGCGAGCGGCAAAAACGTGAGGCCCATAGCAAGGGCATAGCGTGGGAGATGATCCGAGGAAATACCTGCGAGATCAAGCTTGCCGATCGAAACTTTGAGCGAGATCTCCCAAAAAGAAACGACCGAGACGAAGACCTCATTACCGCGATCCCGTACCATCTCCGAGGCCGCGGCGCTCAATCCCTTCGAATTCGCCAGCGCGAACAAGAGGACATGCGTATCAATCAATCCTCTCAACGGCTGAGCAGCTCCGAGTCATCGATCTCGAAATCCGGCCCAATCTTAAAGGAGACCTTGCCTTCTAGCAGCCCAACCGGTCGAGGCTTCTTTTGCGTCTTGGCCGGAGGCTGAAAAATGGCGACCGTCCGCTTCGATCGTCCATAGGTAACAGCAATTGACTCCCCGTTGCGGACCGCATCTAAGGCTTCAGAAAACCGAGCCTTAAATTCAGCTACCGTCATCGTTTTCATCTTAGTCGAATCACCCTGACAGCCGCATTAGAAGTTGTCAACTTGTCAATTTCAACAGCTCGATCGTTCGGGAGCTTATTAAATGTGAAACGACAGCATCAGCAGACCGGCAAAAATGAGACTGCAAGACCAAATCAGATCGACGTTGAACCAGGACTTACGGAGAATCGCCAGACCAACGATGTCGTAAACCAGCCAAGCCACAACTCCGGCCACGACGAACTGCGAGACCGAATGCAGGCAGACACCCGGAATCGAATTGTAAAATCCTGTCAAAGAGATGGCGAACTGAGAGCCGGGCGATGATGAAAGGCTGCACCAAGCGCCACCGCCGACCAGAAATACCGGAAGTAACATCAACCCGGCGCCGTGGGCGCTGGACATGAGACAGGACCACCAGGTCAAGTCACGAAAGCTTACCTGCATCCCGACCCAGCGCGGATGTCGACCCCGGATGAGCCGCCAACTCCCCACTCCGGCCAGGGTTAACGCCGCCGCCAAAGCAAACCAGGTCGGGGAAATGTACTGCCCCAACAGAAACGCCAACCCGATGATCGCGAACACCGACAACGCATGTCCCAGCGCAATCGCGCACAAGGCTTGGAAAATGGCCGTTCTTGAACGGTTCTGCAGCCCAAGGCTGACCGCAAAAAGCCAGCCCATCCCAGGGTTCAAACCGTGCCAAGCCCCTAATGCAGCCAATGCAATCCAAGGCCAAGCATTCATCGGAGGTTTATCCGGCTAAGAGGGAAAGCAGAATGAATCAGAAGAGGTATCGCCGCCTTCCAATCTAACCTGGTGAAGACGATGGTCCTCGGTTTGGACGAAAAATCGGGGATCGAAACTCAACGATCCATCTGGGCCGGCGTCAGCCTTTACCAGCCAGGTACGAACCCCATCCGGATAAAACTGTTCATCCCACGACTGGTAAAGCGAGTTTGAGAGATAGAGCCGTTTTCCATCGCGGCTGAGCTCCACCATTTGCGGGCCGCCGTTGAGAGCCTCCCCCGGGTGCGCGGGATGGGGTGCCCGTTTGACGATCCCGCCAATGGGCAAGACTGCGGTTAGCTTTGGCTGGTCCGGCGTCGAGACGTCGTATCGATGGAGCTCACCGGTTCCCCAGCAGGAAACATAGAGCCACCGATCATCGAGCGACAGATTCAGATCGGTCACCAAGGGAGGAACGGCGGCGAACCCCTGCAGCAATGGCGGTAGATTCGCGGCATCGGCCGGTTGAGCTGGGATCTCAATCACCTTCTTGATTTCCCAATCTCCAGACCGCTGGCGCCAGAGCCAAATTGATGCCGACAAATCCTTCAATGAAACCACCACCCCAACAAACCCAAATGTCTTAGTCGGATCATGGGAGGGGCGGAGTTCCAAAACCATTTGCTGTTCGCTCCCTAAATCGAGCACCTTCGAGTGCTTACGTTTTCGTAGATCCCAGAGATGGACTTGATGCCCATATTTTGAGCTTAACAGAGTCTCCGGCTGCAAACCTCCCTCGATCATCTGGGGTGTCCCCCACTCGCTGCTAATGAGGACGTCATGGCCGAGATGCCAGGAAAAATCATAGGCCAACTCCTGCGGCCCCCGATCCACTTCCCATCGTCCAAGGACGTTAAAGTCGTAATGATCGAGGATAAAAATCCCGCCCGGTCCGGCTCCGTCCGGAGCGCCCAATGCGCTCAGGTAAATCCCATCCGGCCCGCAATGAACCGTATGCGGGCGTGAATAACCCGCTCGTTTGAACAGTTCTTCCGGTTCAATCGTTTTAACGATCCGCAGGTTGGTCGGATCCGGTTTCGTATCGATCACGTGAATCCGAGAGGAGCGGAGCCCTGGTACGATGAGATACCGCCGTTCCACATGCGGATGCGGCGCGTATGGGCAAAGCGTTGCGCTGCATGCGTTCCATCCAAAGTGATGCAGCTCGTCCCCAATGTCCGGTAGATCAACCCGGCTCAGGATCTGCCCATACTTGGGAGACGATTTATCAACGTCGACGACATACAGGGCGTCCGAACGCGATTTCTGATCAGGCGCCAAACCGGCCACGTAAGCGTAACGCTCAGGCGGCGCTTCCATTGCGAGGCGGGCCGTCGGATAAAACGTCGGATCAACGGTCCAGCGGAACGGATTCGTGGAAAGACCAAACGGAGGATTTGCCATAAACAGTTTCTCCTGTGGCAAGCATGCAACTCTTTGGGGTTTAGCAAAGACGGGGAACTAGTCAGTCCCAGCGGCGAACGAAATCACCGTTTCCCGACTATAGAAATAGGGTATCGATCATCGGGTGGTTTGCAACGCCTAATTTTAACCGCGAATGGACGCGAATAGAGTCGGCGCTGGGTACAGCGGACTCCTGGTAGGGACGATCTCCTGGGGGTCGCGCCCCTCCCGGCACTGGGTCGCGAGACACCCTCAGGAGCTTGTCCTTACCGGGATTCTGTCTTATCCAGCGCCGACTCTATTCGCGTTTATTCGCGTCCATTCGCGGTTGTTGTCCTTCCGGGAATGCGATGGAGACTGGCCGAAAGAGTTGGTCCAGAGCCGCCGGAAATGTCGGACGTCACCAAAACCGCAACGCTCGGCGACGACTTCAAGCGTTAGCCGATGGTCACGCATAAGGCTGGCAGCCATTTCCAAACGGACTTTCTGTTGGTACTGCAGAGGGGTTAGACCGGTATTGGCTTTGAACGCGCGAGTTAGCGTTGAGGTGCTCATCGAAGCCATCGATGCCAGGCGATTCAATGGAGCCGGCTCCGTCGGATGTTCGTTCAACCAATCCTGGACCCGGTGCACGCCGGTATGCAGGTGAGCCCGATAATCTAAGAAGATATTCAACTGATCATGAGCTCCAGTGCGCCGAAAATAAACGACTAAATCACGAGCTACGCGCGCGGTTATTTCCGGGCCGTAATCTTGTTCGACAAAAGAGAGCCCCAGATCGATCCCGGACGCGATGCCGGCACTCGTGGTCACACCTCGGTCATGAACAAACAGGACATTATCCAAGACTTCCGCTCTGGGATACCGCCTTTGTAATTCTCTGACACAAGACCAATGAGTAGTACACCGGCGTCCATCGAGGAGGCCGGCTTCGCCCAAGCCAAAAGCGCCGGAACAGACCGAACCGACGGTAGCGCCGGTCCGATGAGCAACTCGTAGATAGTCTCGAAGAGAATCTGGTAACACTTCTCGACGGGTCCGGCCTTTCCAGCGAACACCCGGAACAATAACCAAATCCTTCGGGTTCAATTCGCTCGCCGGAATCAATGGCCCGAAGCCAGTTAACGCCAGCCCGACCGCACTCGGAATCAGTTGAGACGGACCGGAAAAATGAAGCCGATAACGACAGCCTTCAGCCATGGCCGAGTCGAACACTTGCACCGGACCCGCCAGGTCGAGTAAATGAACGCCGGGTGTGACAATAAAACTGATCCGTCTCTCAATCGACGACCTCATCGAGTCATGGCTGTCTCTAACTGCGGCAGGTTAGCCAACGAATCCACCACCTCTTGAGTACTGACAATGGTAGCGAATCGATCGGCCAACGCATACTCGGTCCGCCGGACGATCTCGTCTGTCGACAACGCCGGTCCTCCAGCCCAGTGAGGAATGACAAAGGTTAGCGTCGCATCCGTAATAAAATCAACCTGATACCCTCGATCGGAGGCGTCACGAGTTGTAGTCTCGCAACATTGTTCGGTTTGGATACCAGCGACCCGCAGGTAATTGATCCCCCATTGAGTCAACCGCCGAGCCAGGTCGGTGCTAGCAAAGGCGCTAATCGTCGTTTTCTCAAGAACCACCTCTTCGGGCTTCGGCGCTATGAACTCCATAAACCGGTAGAAAGGTGAACGCGGATTGAAATGGCTCTCCGGTGTCAAATTCTGGTGTAACAGGAAAACGATCGGCAAGTCGGCGGCTCGGTACGCTTCTATCAATTTGGTTACGTTTGATTCGAAGGCCGGATTGTTCCGCGTAGCCCAAGTAGCAGCATCACCTTTAAACGACTCTTGCACATCAATCACTAACAGGACTGATCTAGGCACATCAGTAGATACATCATTTCTATGGTTTGAGCGACTCATGCCTCGATGCTAGAACCAGAAGCCACCTTCGACGAGGGTCAATCTAATCCGAAATAGGACGGATCAAGGCAAGAAGATTTTAACCGCGAATGGACACGAAAACAAAACACCAACCGCAGATTGACACAGATGGTTTGCGGTTTTGACGATCGCTTAGAGCTGGAGCGTCAGCCGGACCCAAGTCCAAGCAGGTGCCTTACCGGAAATGTCGATGTTGTCCGAACGCTCGCCCGACCGCCAAACTATCTGCGTCCATCTGTGTCCATCTGCGGTTAGTGTTTTCTCCGCAATTCGCGTCTCTTCGCAGCCTGTCCGCCATAGCTTTAGCGACGGAGGATCCATTCGCGGTTGGGTTTTTCGCGGTTACTGCTTCGCCCCCGGGCAATCAGGTGAAGCTACTCACGCCAGCGTCCCAGACAAAAAAGAACCGCCAGGTCCGCTCAAAGACCTGGCGGCAACTACACCTTCGCTCTGTTGAAGTTCCTAGATTGAACTGGCGCAAGATTGTTCGATCCAGACTATGACCTCGAACAGTTTATGATCAGAGGCCAAAAGAGCCTTTCGAGCGGTAGAGACACCGGTAGGGACGAGCTCCCGCTCGTCTGCGTCATGCACAATCGCATCGTCACGTGCCAGACCCAACGTCGGTAGGGCGAAAATCTCGGCGCGGGGAGAAGCCGCCACTTTGCAGGGTTAATCGCGCCGGATTTGAGCCGTGCCAGCGTGTTGTCGCGTCGAGAGTTGTCGAAAAGGGACATACCGAGCCAGCGAGGTGGTTCCCGCGCGGCGTGGCTCAAATCCGGCGCGGTCAACTCTTGGGCAGAAACAACTTATGGCGCACCGAGATTTTCGCCCTACCGACGTTGGGTCTGGCAGGTCATGATTCGTCGCGCACGCGGACGAACAGGAGCTCGTCCCTACCCCTACCGGGCTACCTGGTCCAGCGGCCGCCGGGCGAGCTCAGCACCGGAACGATCCCATTCAACGCAACATCCCGATTCGAGTAATCGACTCGGCCAACGGCTCCAATCATCGAGACTCCGGTAGCAGCCCGAAATCTCTGACTCATCCCTTCGCCGGTGTAGCACCCCCAGCTTTTGGCATAAGCCCCGGGAGCAAATAGCCCGCGATGGATCTCCGAGAGCTGGTTTTCATGGAGCCAAGCCTTGGAACTGGCGCTTACCTGGTTCGAATAGTCGAACATGAAACAGTCCTGGTTCGAATGACCAAAATATTCAAAGTCAGCGATCTTTACTTGCTGTCTTGGTTTGCCGGCATTGAGATAACGGATCACATCTTCTCCGTTTTCCACCGGCACTAGGTTCAGCTGGTAAGTGTCTCGCACGGAATAGATCAAAGGGATCAAATCCCGTTTTTCTTGCGCAGAGCGCGACCGATACCCATCCAAATAGATCAACAGCGTGATGGTAGCGTCCGGATCGTCTTTCAGTGCCGGCCGCAATTCTTGGATCCGAGTGCGAGCCGCTCTAATGAAACATCCCCAATAGTTGTCGTGCGGCTCTTGCCGATATTGTTCCCAAAGATGCAAAGATGGGCCGCCACAAAGCAGAATGTATTCGTAGGGATGCTGGGCTGTAGCAATCGGTACGACCGGCAGCGGTCCGGTCTGCGCATGGGCGACTCCCGCTATGGCCAAAAGAAACAGTGCTAAATAACGATGGGGTTTCATCGGGACATCGGTTGCGACCCGCCTCGAGGCCAACCTTCGAACATCCGGCGGTCGCGGATGAAGTAAGCAGACCAGATGGGATCGGGATTCGCAGAAATCAGTTCGGCGCTCTTGAGCACGAACTCCACGCAGAAGCGCCCACTGGATGCATCATAGATTTGGTCCCCGGAAAAATAACCATGAAGCCGATACTCGCTACCACTATCCGAGCCGATCTGGTTACGGGCCCGATCAGGAGCGAATTGATATTTTTCGTTCAAAATCACGAGTTTGGCGGTTCGCCAGCTTTGCCTGGGCGATCGGACATAGCCCCACATCGCAAACGGAGAACAATAGATGCGGCGGCCAATAAAATAGTCGCCGAGCGGCTCCGTGGCAATTTGCTGGGTGACCGAGGCGGGTTCAGTCAGCTCCACGACTGGCGGCGGTGTCGCACATCCACCCAACAGGAGCAAAAGCCAAAGGCTTAGCCGGGCAGCAAGTCTTAAACCCAGCAACAAAGCGCGTGGGTCCGGCACCTGCGGGAGCGAGTGAGCGGACGGGCGAGGATCGGTCGAACCTGACTGGGAACCGAAAATCACACTGGGCGACATCGAGCGGCCACCGTAGCCTGCCTCGCAAAAAAATGCGCGTGCATTTTTAGGGATACAGGCTTTTGAGTTGCAAACGCCGGTCCCGCAGCTATCTATTCGATCCACTTAAACCGGGAGTGCCCGCGCTATGAACATTATTCAGAAGATTGAGAAAGAGCAGTTTAAGCCTGAAATCGCCCCTTTCCGCGTGGGCGACACCGTCAAAGTCCACAATCGGGTAGTCGAAGGCGATAAGGAAAGGATCCAGATTTTCAGTGGGATCGTCATTGGCAGACGCGGGTCCGGTCTAAACGCTTTCTTTACCGTGCGCCGAATCTCCTACGGTGAAGGTGTGGAAAGAATGTTCCCGTTGCATTCGCCGCGTATCGCCAAAATTGAAGTCGAACGCCAAGGCAACGTCCGCCGCGCAAGGCTCAATTATCTTCGCAGCCGCAAGGGTAAACAAGCGGTGACGGTGAAGGAAAAAGCGCAGCAGGGGTAGGCTCGGCCGCATGCCGCAGCCATAGGGAGGGGAGCCGCTTTATAGTTCGGTAGTTCTGTCGGCCCTTTAACAGGCGGCTCCCGAGAATAGCCCACCGTTGATTCCCACCGAGGGCTCTGGTCCTAGTCGGTCCGGCCGAGGTTGAAATGCTCGCGCAAATTATTGCGTGCCGGGTCGTTCGCGGGAGCCGCCTGCTGCAAGCCAATAGACCCTGATGACGCTACAAAGCGGCTCCCCTACCATTTTCTTGTCACTCAAACCCTCCCCTTGACCGGAGAATCTGCCCGGTGATCCAGCCGGCTTCGGGGCTGGCCAGAAACGAAATCAAATGGGCAGCATCTTCCGGCTGGCCAAGCCGGCCTAGAGCGAACCAGGGCAGCAACGCTTCCTGAATCTCCGTGGTCATCGAACCGGAATCCGTTGGCCCCGGATCGACCGCATTAACCGTGATCCCAAGATGGCCGACCTCGGCCGCCAATGTTATCGTGAATGCATCCAGCCCAGCCTTGGTAACCACGTAAGCGATCTCGCCGCGCATCGGACCCAGCATCTGGCCGGAGGTCATTGAGATGATGCGACGAGCAATCTTACCCCCGAACCGGCGCACAAAATCGAGACTCAAAAGGATCGGCGCCCGGGTATTAAGCGCGTAATGCTGATCCAGAGTCTTGCCATCTAAGGTTTCGAGCGAATCACGGGAACCAAAACAGGCGTTGTTTACCAGAATCTGGGCACCGCCAAACCGCTGTTGGACCGCGTCCAGGAGCTTTCCCGGCGCTTCAGAGATAGAAAGATCCAGCGGAAGCCATTCCGTTTCCACTCCTAGCTTGCGCAGCTCTTCAACCAAACGTGCTTGCTCGCTTGTATCCCCTTTGCGGGGCTGATCATCATCGTATCGCGGCCATCCGGTCAAGAAAAGGTGAGCTCCATGCCGAGCCAAGTCACGCGCAACAGCTGCGCCGATGCCTTTCGATCGACTAACGCCGGTAACGATTGCCACCTGTCCGGCCAACGAAGCGTTCATCGCAGCGGTACTTACACCAGAGGCAATGGAGAGCCAAGAGGGTGAGGCCTGGGATGATGGATTCGTTTTGGTGAGAGAAGCAGCGCTCGGAGGTGGCTCGGATGGGACTTATACGATGCGCTCGACCTATTCGACCTATAGGCCCTATCGGTCCCATAAGTCCTATTCGGGCGCCCGCTCTTCCGTGTCTCCCAGTCGGCGAGTCCGCCATCTCCCCTCCCGTCCTCGCCCCGTCGCCCTTTCGCCCACTCGCCCATTCGCAAATCACCCCGCCACGATCAACTTCACCCCAGCTTCCCGCAGGGCGATAGCCAGATCCTCGGCCGGCTCCGCGTCCGTCACCAAAATCTGCATGGCATTCAGCCCGGCGATCTGCGCGAAAGAGTGCTTCCCGAGCTTAGATGAATCCGCCAGCACGATGGTGCGACGCGCGGCGCTCATCATCGCCGCAATCATGGACGCCTCTTCGAGGACCGTCGTGGTAAGCCCTTCCCGGGCGGTCACTCCGCCAACGCCGATAACCGCGGTATCAACCGAGATCTGGATCCCAGAAGCTACGATAGGACCAATCGTGACCTGCGCTTCCGGACGCAATTGACCTCCCATCATATAAACATCCCGGACTACTTCAGGCGAAAGCACCCCCGGGACGCCGAGATTGTTGGTTACCACGGTCAGATATTGCTGATTCAACTCGGCAGCAAACAAGCGAGTGGTTGATCCTCCATTGATGAGCAGCGTTTCACCGTCGTTGATCAGGGGCGCCGCCGCCTTAGCGATCCGTTGTTTTTCTGCGGCGCGCGTGTTCAACCTTTGCAGAAACGGCGAATCCCGATGAACCAGCGTGGTAATCGTTACCGCGCCCCCATGAGTCCGGGTTAACGCTCCCTTTTCCGCCAACGCATCCAGGTCGCGCCGAACCGTGTCCTCGGAGACGCTGAAATACTCCGAAATATCGGACACCGACATCTGACCCTTAATTTCGAGCAGGTTCACCAGCTCGCTTTGACGTTGTGCGGGTAATGCGGGTTTTCGCGGCGGATCAGCCTCGTTCATCGAAGGTTTCGGCATATTTTGCCACAAAACCTGCGGCAAACCAAGGAAATTTAGCGTTGACTATGCGTTTTTATGCTATTAACTCTGTCATAAACATGCATGAAAACGCGTTCCCCCATGACGAATCTGATCCCGGTCCGTCTTGCCGGTCAGCCCGAAACTCTGATGATCCACAGGCGATAGATCCGTTGTCTGCTTCGCGCGATGGATTGAATCGGCGCGATTTTATCAAGCGTAGCAGCCTGGTTTTAGCCGGTGCAGCCGCCGTATCGACCTTTGTCGGTCCGCGCCGTGTCTACGCAGCCGGCCCTGTGGAGTTGACCTTCGCCAGCGCGAAGTTCTATGGAAAACAGACCATCGCCGAAGTCGTTAAAGCGTTTAACGATTCACAAAGCAAAATTCACGTCACCTACAAAGAGCTGCCGCCGCCCAGTTCTTCCACTGAAGTCCACCAGTCCCTGGTGCAACAATTGGCGCGGCGAAATGGTGATCCGGACGTTTATACTCTAGATATTATCTGGATCGCCGAGTTTGCAGCGGCGAAATGGGCCGCGCCGCTCGACCAATATTTTAAGGACAACACCAGCGAATATTTCCCCGGTATGGTGCAAGCCTGCACCTGGCAAAACAAGCTGGTCGCGTTGCCGTGGTTCGTTGACTCGGGGATGCTTTATTACCGAAAGGATCTCGGTATATCGGCGCCCGCGACCTGGGATGAGTTAATCGCGAGCGCCAAGGAGGCTACCGGGTCAGGTAAAGTAAAGTTCGGTTTCCTTTGGCAAGCGAAACAGGCAGAGGTGTTGGTCTGCGATCTGGTTTCGTTTATCGGCTCAAATGGAGGCTCCATTCTGCAGCCGGATGGCAAGACCGTCTCGATCGCCGACGAACCGGCCATCCAGGCCGTCCAGTTGATGTACAATCTGATCAACAAGGAACAAATCACTCCGGCTGACGTGTTGAGCTGGGATGAAGAACCTTCGCGCCGCCCGTTCACCGGGGGTGAGGCGGCTTTCCTGCGGAACTGGTCGTATGTTTGGAAGATCGCGCAAAGTGAGGCCGAATCGAAGGTGGTCGATCAGGTAGCGGTGGTGCCATTGCCGCACTTCCCCGACAAGAAAAGTGCGGCGTCATTGGGCGGCTATCAGTACGGCGTCAACGCTTCGAGCAAGAAACTAGAAGCCGCGGTTGAATTCGTGCGGTGGATGTCTTCTCCCGAGACTCAGCTTCGATTCGCGACCCAGCTCGGTCTCTGCCCGACCAGAGCGGCTGTCTTTGAGCGACCCGAGATCGGGACTGAACAGCCCTTTATGCAACAACTCAAAGACGTCTTTCTGGGTGCGATCCCCCGGCCGGTAACCCCAAAATATCCGCAAGTCACCTTGGCGTTACAGTCTGCGGTATCAACCGCGCTGACCAACGGCAAAGTCGAGGAATCGCTTAAGACCGCCAAACAAAAGATCGAAGCGATCGTCAAGGCGTAGGATCGAGAGCGTTGGTAGGGCGAGGCTCCGGAAAGACCGCATCACTTCTCAATACCCATGGTTTTGAACAAGAATCCAATCTCCCACCTCGATGCGCCGCCGAGCCGCGTGGCCCAGGACGTTGTTGGGAGATTAGATAAGTACCGAGATAGCGAGCGTTGCGTGAGTCAAACGCGCCGCCTGCATGCTTCGCCTATCGCGGCTCGGCAAGTCTATCGATGAAACACCCGACAGATAGTCGAACGCCTCTCTCCTTGCGGCAGTACAGGGTTATTCGGGAGCCTCGCCCTACCACTCTCGGGCTCTGCATAACGGGTTGCCGAGCGATCAACCAGGGGTGCTAAAGTATGCCAGTGGCAAAAACCATCACCCATTTGGACCTCGACTCGGGAATCAAGTTGCCGCGCTGGCGACCGGGTCCTTGGCTATTGCTGGTTCCCGCCCTTGGTGCGGTCGGCGCGGTCTCGGTTTATCCGGTTCTGCTGGGACTATGGCTCTCGTTTCGAAACACGACGTTAGCCTCTCCGGACGATGCGTTTATTGGAGGCAGCAATTATCTGCAGCTCTTTTCTGATGGCCAATTCTGGAATGCCTGGTCGCACACCGTCGAGTTTACCGGGGTATCAACTCTCCTGGAAACCGTTATCGGATTGGGTATGGCGCTACTGCTCACCGAACGCTTCTTAGGTCGCGGGATCGTCAGGGCCGCCATGCTGATTCCATGGGCGATCCCTACAGTGGTTACATCGAAAATGTTCGGCTGGTTATTCGATGGTCAACATGGCTTGGTGAACTATCTGGCGCGTTGGATCGGGGCTGATCCATACCAACATCAATTGGTATGGATCGCCCGAGTTCGCTTTGCCGACGATTGTGATAGCGGACGTATGGAAAACCACACCTTTCATGGCGTTGTTACTTCTGGCCGGTCTGCAGACCATTCCGCGCTCTTTAACCGAAGCCGCCAGCATCGATGGGGCTAATCCTTGGCAACAGTTTTGGTTAGTCAGATTCCCTTTGCTCACGCCGAGTCTTCTGATTGCCGCCATGTTCAGAGCTTTGGACGCCTTCCGGATTTTTGATCTCGTCTACGTGTTGACCGGAGGCGGTCCAGCGGATTCGACCGAGGTTTTGTCTACACTGACTTACAAGAATCTCTTCTCCGCCCTTCAATTCGGTTACGGATCGGCGCTATCCACGGTCATGTTTCTGACCGAAATCGTGATCGCAGTCGGGTTTGGCGTCTTTCTTCTAAAAAGGCTTCGGGAGGTTAAGGTATGAGCGTCGTTTATTCGGTTCCGAAATCGCGACGAATGGCTCGCCCAAGCGTTCGCATTTCCAGGCCGTTAATCTACCTGGGCGCCTTACTCATCGTGCTTTGGTCGGTTGGACCGTTCCTCTGGCAACTTTCCAGTTCCTTGCAATTGGATCGGGACCTGATCGGGGAGCAACCGAAACTGTTGCCGGTCCCGATCTGTTTCGATCACTTCGTCAACATCTTCGTCGCCAAGAGCTTTCAACGGTACATTTTCAATTCGCTGGTTGTCGCCGGCCTCTCTACTTTCCTCTGTTTGATCATCGGTGCGATCGCCGCTTACGCGTTGGCTCGGCTCGATATCCGCGGCCGCTTCGGAATCCTGGGTTTTGTACTGGCGGTATCCATGTTTCCTCAAATTGCCGTCGTTGCTCCATTGTACGTACTAGCCTCGAACCTCGGCTGGCTGGATACCTACCGGGTTCTGATCGTCGTCTATCTCGCGCTGGGGCTCCCTTTCGTAATCTGGGTCTTGTTCGGGCACTTTCGCACCATCCCAGTCACGCTGGATGAAGCGGCGCGGCTGGACGGCGCCAGACCGCTCACGATCTTCTTCCGGATCATTGTGCCGATCGCATTGCCCGGAATTGTTACCACCGGGTTGCTCTCTTTCATCGCGGCTTGGAATGAGTTCATGTTTGCACTCGCTTTCACTTCGGATATCGACCGGCAGACCGTGCCGGTTGGTATCGCGAACTTCACCGACCTTCACTATGTGCCCTGGGGCGACATCGCGGCGGCTTCAGTCGTAGTCACATTGCCGCTGGTCGCGCTGGTGCTGATTTTTCAAAGAAAGATCATCTCGGGAATCACGGGAGGTGCAGTCAAGGAATGAACCTGGATTCTTGGAGAGAGAAATATCTTTCACTGGTCCCGCGTTTGAGCGGCCTCGCGCAAGCGATGCCACTGACGCTGTGCGGGCTGGCAACTTGTACTGACGCTTATTTGCGGCTGGCTGAGGCTGAATCGCTCTTTGCGGCGCGAAACCGTAAGGCCGCCTCGCTGGCAAAAGTTCTCCAGGAACGCGCTGCCAGCGGCATCGGAGGCGAGCTCCTCCTCGATTGGCCTGAAGCCGAGGAATGGATTGCCGCGAACTTACCTATCTCTAGTTGGGGATTAGGCGGAACCGGAGCACAGGCAGCTCAGATGTTAACCGTGCTCGGTGCGCGGGCACTCATCACTTTAGAAGATCGCAGCCAGCGACAGCTTTCTGTGATTCATCCCGATGTGCTCGTAGCCACCGAACACGGTTTGGAAAAGCGTGCGGCATTAGACGGAACCGGCTCGAGCAAACCGGCTCACTACATTTTCGAATTCAGTGTGGACGAGCTCATCGGCAGAGAACGCGCCAAACGATCAACCCGAGTTATTGTCCGATTCGCGGACGACCAGTTAGATCGTGACCCTGCTTTTGTCCAGGTAAGCGTTGCCCAGGCTAGTCAAGCGGGCGTTGCCGTAATTTGTGGGTTCAATGAGGTGGCCCCGGCAGCCCTGGCGGCGGAGTTGGAATACACCAAAACGCTTTTGTCTGCTTGGCAGGCGCAAGGCCTGTCTAAAATCCACTTGGAGCTTGGAGGCTATGAAGATCTCTCGCTTCGCGACCAAGTCTTATCTGCCTTAGGACCCTTGATCTCTTCGCTGGGGATGAGCCACTCCGAGTTGCGCGAGTTCGGGGTTCCCGATGTGGCCACCGCGGCCGGCCGACTTCGCGGGACCTTCGGGCTCGACCGGATCTGTGTTCATGCCGACACCTGGGCATTAGCGATTACTAACAACGAACCGGAACGCGAACTAGAATCGCTCATGTGCGGTTGTCTCCTGGCGGCTTGCCGAGCTACCCACGGCAAAGTAGCCATCCCTACCGGCGTTCCCGCGGATGCTGGGTTCCAGAAGCCGCCCTATCCGCCGGTCAACCCACAGAATGGCGGCACCTTGGTCTGCTGTCCTTCCCCTTATCTAGAACGACCAAAAGCAACCATCGGTCTTGGTGACACCTTCCTCGCCGGAACCCTGCTAGTGAACTAGCACCAAGCGCCTATCGCTCTATTAACCCATTGAGAAAACAACGGTAATGAACAACCAAACCATCGATCCTGGCAAACTTCGCAGTTTTCAACGAGTGACCAGTCCAGACGGATACTTCTTGATCTGCGCGCTTGATCATCTTTCCGATTTTCAGGAACTGTTAGACAGCGACGTCAGCCGGGTCAGTTATCAACGAACCGGCGAAGCCAAGAATGAACTGATTCGCGCGTTAGCCGACCAATGCAGCGCGTTCCTCTTAGACGCCAGATTCGGACTGGTTCAAGCCATCGCCTCTCGGGCGCTCCCGGGCAGCGTTGGTCTCATGGCCAGCGTTGAAGATGAGGATTACAAACCATCGACCGCCACCCGCAAAACCCGGTTTCGTGAGAACTGGGGAACCAAACCGATGAAAATGCTGGGCGTGGATGTGTGCAAACTCTTGTGGTTTTTCCGGCCGGATAGCAGTGTGGCCGACCATCAAAGAGAAGTGATACGCGGCCTGGTTCAAGAATGTGCATCACTTTCACTTCCTCTAGTGGTTGAACCGATTTGGTATCCGCTGGAAGGCGAGGATCCCAAGTCAGATGCTTGGCGCGAGCGGCGGGTCGACGGGATCATCGAGAGCGCCCGGGAAGCGAATGAACTCGGAACCGATATGCTGAAAGTGGAGTTCCCCGGATATGTCGACACTGAGGCCGGCAAATCTAAAGCTCTGGTGGCGTGCCAACGACTGGATGCTATCGTGAACGTTCCCTGGGTCATTTTATCGGCTGGGGTCGGTTATGACAGTTTCAAGACCCAAGTCGAAATCGCGTGTACCGCTGGTGCATCCGGCTTTCTGGCGGGCCGATCCATCTGGCGAGACGCCGCTTCCACAGCGGATCCGGCGCTTCGAAGCAAGGCAGGCGAGGACGCCGCCAAACGCTTGGCGGAACTTGCCAAAATTACCCGCGCCTGCGGCAAGCCCTTTAAACCGCAACTCGAAGGCGAAGAGTTGACCCGAGCGTTCCCGGAGTTCTGGTACGCCCATTGGCAGCGGTAGTTTCGGTTGTCAGAAAATCAGTCGATGGCGCCTTGTCTCGCTGGCCCGTGTCGATAAGAGAAAACTCTCGGAGAGACACTGATTTTTCATGGGAATTGCAAATATCGCCTGGGAAAGCGTTGGATTTTAGAGCAGCCTGCCAATGAGTCGGTCCGACTTCACCCCCCGGTATGAAACAAATCAAAGGACTGCGTTGGTGGATCATTGGCCTTATTTGTCTCGGTACAATCATTAACTATCTGGCGCGGAATTCACTCGCGGTCTTGGCGCCTGAGCTACAGAAGAGACTCCAATTCTCAACTCAAGAGTATTCGTACATCGTCGCCGCCTTTCAGATCGGCTACACTGTGATGCAGTCGGTCTGCGGCTTCATCCTTGATTCTTTGGGGCTCCAACTTGGGTTCGCGCTTTTCGCTTTGGCTTGGTCCCTTTTCAATATGCTGCATGCGTTCGCTGGAGGCTGGGGCTCGTTAGCTTTTTTTCGGGGGCTCCTTGGCTTAAGCGAGGCGTCAGCCATCCCGGCTGGCATCAAAGCCATCTCTGAGTGGTTTCCGGCCAAGGAACGCTCTGTGGCCGTTGGTTATTTTAATGCCGGCACTTCTCTCGGCGCGTTGTTAGCTCCGCCCTTAGTGATTTGGGTTTTGCTGCAGTCTAGCTGGCAAATGGCTTTCGTTGTGACCGGAGCTCTCGGTTTTATCTGGGCAGGATTATGGTGGGTATTCTATCGATCCCCCAGCAAGCACGCGTTATTAACGGAACGTGAGCGAGCGTATATCGTACAGGGTCAAGAGGCTGACAAGATCGCGGGCACCGGGGAAAGAAGACGGCCCTCGGTAAAGAAGATTTTGTCTTCCCCGCGATTCTGGGGCATCGCCCTTCCCCGCTTCTTAGCAGAGCCGGCTTGGCAAACTTTCAACTTTTGGATTCCGCTTTACTTGGCCACGGTGCGCCACATGGATATTAAAGAGATCGCCATATTCGCCTGGCTACCTTTTCTGGCGGCCGATCTCGGTGGAATCTTTGGCGGTTACTTGTCACCGTTATTGATGAAGTACTTCCATATCAAGCTGATCGACTCGAGAATCGCGGGTATCGTACTGGGAGCGGTGCTAATGATCGGTCCGGGATCGATTGGGTTGGCGAATAGCCCTTACCTGGCGATTGCGCTTTTCTGCATTGGAGGGTTCGCCCACCAGATGATCTCCGCCCTACTGAATACGCTGTGCGCCGATGTATTTGATGCCAATGAAGTGGCAACCGCCAACGGCTTTACCGGCACTGCCTCCTGGACCGGCGGGTTGCTGTTCACGCTGGTGGTCGGCGCCCTGGCAACCACCATTGGTTACGGACCGCTATTTGCATGTCTGGCGGTGTTCGACATGGTTGGTGCAATCATCGTGATAGTGCTGCTGCGCGGACACAAAGATCAATCCCCGGTTACGATTCGCTGATTACGGGAGTTCACTATGTCACTCGCCACTATTCCAACGTTTCGGGTCACTGAACGGGCGGGCGCCCGAATCACCTTCCAGAGCGACGAGGGGCATGTGGCCCATCTCTTTATTCTGGAAGAAGATATTCTACGCATCATGGTACTGCCGGGCGGTTCCCTGCACTTCCCGAGGACCTGGGCGGTGGCGCCGGGGCAGGAAGATGTTCCGCTTGCAGGGAGGGATCGATTTCAGCTCGATGGCTTTGCGTTGCCCACTTTCCAGTTTGAAGAGGAGCCGGGTACGGTTCGGTTCGTGACTAACCGCGTTCGGCTAACTATCCATTTGCAGGGTTTATACTGTCGGTGGGAAGTACTGCTGGGCGAGCGCTTCCAATTCGCCGCCGTAGACCGATCCACCCAAAACTACAATTTCGGTTGGTGGGATGAACGGGTTTACCATTACTTAAAACGCGAGCCAGATGAAATGTACTTCGGCTTGGGAGAACGAGCCGGAAGTACGAACCGGGCCGGTCAAAGTTATCGCATGACGAATCTCGATGCGATGGGTTACAACGCCAGGACCACTGACCCTTTGTACAAGCATATCCCCTTCTACGTGACTTGGAAGAGCCAGACGAGGTTGGCGTACGGCTTATTTTACGATACGAATGCCGATTGTACCTTCGACCTCGGGCGCGAACTGGATAACTATCATGGCCACTATCGTTATTTCGCCGCTGACTATGGTGACCTAGATTACTACTTCATCGCGGGCCCTGACACGGCGCAAGTGGTTCGGCGCTACACTTGGTTGACCGGCCGGCCGGCGTTCTCGCCGAAATGGAGCCTGGGCTACTCAGGCTCGACCATGGCCTACACGGACGCGCCCAATGCTCAGGAGCGGATGAATGAGTTTCTCTCACGTTGTGCGGAGCATGACATCCTCTGTGAGTCGTTCCATCTCTCTTCCGGTTATACGTCGATTAGCGGCAAGCGTTATGTGTTCAACTGGGATCGAGTCAAGTTTCCGGAGCCGGAAACCTTCGTTCGAAATTATTTGGCACATGGCATCCGTCTGTGTCCCAATATTAAACCCTGTCTATTGCGGGACCATCCCCGTTTTAAAGAGGCGGAAGCGGAGGGACTCTTCATCCACGATGAAGATGGAAAACCCACCCTGGTCCAATTTTGGGATGAAGTTGGCGCCTATCTCGATTTTACGAATCCGAAAACCGTGGCCTGGTGGAAATCAGGAGTTACCGAGTCATTGTTGAAATACGGAGTGGTAGCCACCTGGAATGACAATAACGAGTTTGAAATATGGAATAAAGCGGCGCGGATCAATGGTTTTGGACAGGCACGGCGAGCGGTCGAGGCAAAGACACTTCAAACTCTCTTGATGATACGCGCATCCCGTGACGCCCAGCGTGAATTCGCGCCCGACAAGAGACCTTTTCTCGTCACACGCTCCGGTGCCGTTGGTATGCATCGCTATGTTCAGACCTGGTCTGGCGACAATTATACCTCGTGGGAAACGTTGCGTTACAACATCAAAATGGGTATCGGGCTGGCTCTCTCGGGCGTATCGAATCTTGGTCACGACGTCGGCGGTTTTTCCGGTCCTGCTCCTGATACAGAACTCTTATTACGTTGGGTTCAATTTGGTATCTTCTTGCCGCGGTTCAGCATCCACTCGTGGAACGATGATCAAACGGCTAACGAACCCTGGATGTATCCGGAAATCACCGCCTACGTTCGTGATTTGATCAAGTTCCGGTATCGGCTAATCCCTTATTTTTACGACCTATTGTGGCGCTCGCATCATGAGTATGCACCAATTATCCGGCCGACATTTCATGACTTTCCGCAGGACGATCACTGCTACCTGGAAAACGACGATATGTTACTTGGAGAGAATCTCCTCGTAGCAGCGGTCGTCGAACCGGGTCAACGTGCGCGCCAGGTTTACCTACCTGCCGGTAGTGACTGGTACGATTTTTGGAGCGGCGATTACTATACCGGCGGTCAAGAGATCTGGTTGCCTGCACCGTGGGATCGTCCACCGCTATTGGCTAGAGCAGACAGTGCTATCCCGCTGAACGTTGCGGAACAGCATTTCGCAAAGCCAGCCGATCAACGCGGATTTTATCTGTTCCCGAGTCGTAACGATAGCCAGTTCGAGTACAAGTGCTTTGAGGATGACGGTGAAAGCGAAGCCTACCGGGACGGAAAATTTTGGACATGGCGTTTACAAATATTGGGTTCTCGTTCCGATCTATCGGTAAAGATTGAACGCCGCGGGGATGGATATCCCCAACCTGGACAAACCATTCTGTTTCTGCCGCGTCAGGAAACGCGGCCAATCGATCTCCAAGGCGGCTCCATTGTCTCTGATAGTTCTTTGGGGGCCCAGCGAGAACTTCGGATAACTCTATGGTGAAGTCGCGCTGAGCTCGGTAATCATCGCTCCGTGTCCGGATGCCAACCGGGGCTCAGCCATTTTCCATTCCGGAAAACGAATATCTCGGTAAAGCGCCCCGGGCGTTGCCGATCGCTTACTTTTTACCTAATTGGAAAGCTGCATTTCCGTCAGGACGGCATTCTTGTCGTTGGGCAGATCTTCCCTTGAAAACGTGTCGCCCTCGAAGCTCAATCCATTGTTCAAGCGAGTTTACTCACCTTATTTGATCGCGGCAATCGCCCCTCGCCGATTCGCCCACTCACCGGCGCGCCTCACACAAACCTAACCTCCCGCTTGATCAACACCGACTCCAAACTCCCAAACACCACAGCCAGCGTCTTCCGATTATCCTCAATACTCGGCTGAGGCTGTTGGCCCTGTTCCAGGCTATCGATGAAATGTTCGAGTAACGGTAACCGGCGTTCCTGTACCGGCTCGAGCGTCATCAATTCTCGCGGTTCTTCCCCGGGGATCTCTATCCGGACCGACGTCCGATAGGTTGTATCCAAGACACCATCCCAGAAAAGGCGGCCCCGACCACCAACAAACTGCCATTCGCCTTCCCAAGACGTTACCGGTCCCCGGGCACACCAATCACCGTCCCAAACCACGGGGATATCGTTCTGCAGACGCATTAGGCAGAGCGCGTTGGAAGGATGTTTGAAAGCGTTGTCCGGCGTATCATGCTCAACAGCGACAACACTGGTTACCTCGCGCTGGGTCATAAAACGCAGCAAATCAACGTGGTGAACCGACATGTCGAGCAGGATCGAATGCGCTAACGCGTAGATGGAATGTTCCGGGTTCTCGATCACGTCGGGCAGATGTTTGCGGAACCGAACCTTGATGGCTTGCAACTCGCCAATCTCACCCGCCGCCAAACGTTCGCGGACCAATCCTGCCCCTTTTAAGAATCGGTACCCTTGCGCCGCCATCACTCTTCCAGGCGCCTTTTGAGCAGCCGCGGCGATCTCCGCGGCTTCTTCCAAGGAAGTCACCATCGGCTTTTCCACCAGGACATGTTTGCCGAGATGCAACGCTTCCAAGATAAATGGTTTATGCTGGCTCGGGTTAGTGATTACTAGCACTGCGTCGGCGCTGGTTTTGGCGGTGGCAGCGGCGAGATCGGAAAAACCAGGGATACCATACGTCTGCTGAGACCAGGCGGCTGCCGCTTCAATCTTATCCACGGCCGCAACCACTGAGGCGCGCGGATAGGTATCCAAAAGCTCGATCCATTTCCTTCCCCAAAATCCAACACCGGCAACGATGAACTTCATAATCAGAATAGATTCATCCGCAGATTACTCAGATTACACGGATTTCAATGTGGAAGCCGCATAGCGGACAAGAAGCCCGCAGACCAATCCAGAGTTTTCAACAGAAGGAAAAGGAGCAAACGAAGAGTGACGACGGCCGACAGCCTTTCGACGGCCTCCGTTTCCTTCTGTAAGAATGCTTCTGCGCTCGCTAATACATTTTGTCCTCTTTTCTTTGCGTCTTCGCGTCTTGGCGTGAGATTTCCCTGATGTTCGATATTTCCGGAAAATCGGCCCTCATCACCGGCGGAACCAGCGGTATCGGCGCCGCTCTCGCCAATCGATTCTTTGAAGCTGGTTGCCGGGTCGTGGCTGCCGGTCTTCCGGACGAGAAACCGAGTTCGACCCTGAACGAGAAGATCACGGTTGCGCCACTGAACGTCTCGGACCCGGAAAGTATTCGACGCGTTGTGACTGATCTCGATGAACTCGACTTCCTGGTGAATGCAGCCGGCATCATCCGGCGGAGCGCCGAGTACGAGCTCGATAACTTTCAGAAGGTCATCGATGTCAATCTAGTCGGAACCATGCGGATGTGTACCGCCTGCCGTCCGCTTTTGACCGGGAACGGTGGGGCCATCGTCAACCTGGCTTCGATGTACACTTTCTTCGGCGCGGGGTTAGCGCCGGGTTACAGCGCCAGCAAAGGCGGCGTTGCCCAGCTGACCAAAAGCCTTGCGGTTGGCTGGGCGCCGGACAAGATCCGGGTGAACGCAGTTGCGCCTGGCTGGATTGCTACTCCCTTGACCCAAGTACTACGCGACGACTCGGCTCGCAACGCGACTGTCGTTGATCGGACGCCTCTCAAGCGTTGGGGCCAACCGGATGATATCGCCGGCGCCGTGATTTTCCTCTGCTCACCTGGCGCTGCCTTTATAACCGGCGTCGTGTTACCGGTTGACGGCGGCTATTTGATCAATTGAAAGAGAAAAAGCAAGAAGGTAACCCCCAAAATGAATCCCTTAGCTAGCCAGCTCGAGTCCACGCAGCCGGATGAAAACCGGGTCCCCTACCAACTCCCGTTTCCGATTGAAGCTCAGATTGAGATCGTCCAGACATCCGCACTTCCTAGCGATGAGCGACTCTGGGTGCCGCAAATGCCGGACGTCTGGTTGCGACCGCTTTGCTTGAATGCATCGCAAGGTTATTGGGTTAACTTGTTGCGGGTACGTAAGTCCGGAGTCTTAACCCGTCATCGTCATCCGGCACCGGTACACGCTTATGTACTACGCGGTCGTTGGTATTATCTCGAACACAACTGGGTCGCTAGCGAAGGCGCCTACGTTTTCGAGCCTCCCGGCGAGACCCATACTTTGGTGGTGCCGGACGACGTTCCGGAAATGATCACGCTGTTCCACGTTAGCGGGTGCATGATCTACGTCGATCCCTGGGGCAAGCAGACCGGTTACGAAGACGTGTTCACCAAGATCGCCATGTGCCGAAAACATTACACTGAGAACGGCCTGGGTGCAGATTTTGTAGATCAGTTTGTCCGGTGAGAGGACGGGTTCCAGATCCTCGAACGAATAACTCTGGCGCTCGTCAGCCGTGCAACGGTCGGAACCGTGGAGCGCTGCCTCACTTGCGAGGCCGTGGTGAGCAGGGGAATATCGTTAAACACGCCGTTCTTTGGTTCGGGCTCTGTAACGTACCGATTCGGGAACTTCGACCGGTGCGGGGTCTTAAAAACCCGATATCTCTGCATTTTCTGCCTCCGTCTCGATCCTCGATTGGAGACGATAGAGCACAGCACGAGCCAGGGTATTATGTGATGACGTTTCCCTGTTGACGACGGCCTCGCAAGCGAGGCAGCGCTCCACGGTTCAGACCGCATCGACCCGGTTTCCCTCCAGCGTCTTTCTCACGCACCGGTAGTCGCCCCACTCGCCCTTTCGCCCGTGCGCCGCGTCGCTATTTCCTAAGCGCCGCCTGCACTACCGGCTTCCCAATCCCACGTGGTAACCCGCGGATCCAATCGCGTAAAAGCTGTTTCTCTGGGTAAAGCGTATCGATCGCGGCCTCAGGATAATCCCACTGATAAGTGAGATTGGTTAACACCCGGGCGCCTTTGGCGACAACCTTCCCGGCTGAATCTTTGATCTCATATCGAACCGCAATTTTCGGCGGTTTCCCCAGCCCATTTCTGATCCGTAGATCCGCGCTCAGCCCCGGCCTCTCGAACGCTTCACGACCGGCCATGGCGACATCCAGGATCTGCAGATTGAGCTGATAAGCGCCTAGATACTGGGCGGCGACGGCTTGGATGGTGCGGTTTAGTTCACGCTGCAATCGATCCTCAGCCCCCTGCGGAGTCATGCTCCGAAACGATACATCCGTATAATTCTCCGGATGGATGTATTCTACGCGAACGCTCCCTTTGACGGGGAAGACGACAACACCGCCGATGAAGGCAGCGGCGAGGAAGAAATACCTCATAAGAATTGAACCTCGAGGTTCAATCCTACACCATCTCCAGCGCGAGAGCGATACCCTGGCCTCCACCGATACAGAGAGTCACAACGCCCCGGCTAAGTCCATCGCGTTTCATCGAATGGAGCAGGCGCACTGCTAATACGGCGCCGGTCGCTCCCAAGGGGTGGCCATGAGCGATGGCACCTCCCTCGACATTGATGATGTCCAACGGCAGCCCTAACTCCTTTGCCACAGCCAACGGAACCGCGGCAAACGCTTCATTAATCTCGATGCGCTCGATGCCGCCGAGCTTCCAGCCGGCGCGTTCCAACGCTTTTTTGACCGCAGGCACCGGACCCAAACCAAACATACCAGGCTCAACGGCGGCAACTCCATAAGCGATCAGCCGGGCTATGGGCGTCACCGATTTCGCTTCCGCAGCCGCGCGATCGGCCACGATCATGGCAGCGGCGCCGCTATTCAGGCCAGGTGCATTCCCGGCGGTAATCGCGCCATCATCCCGGAAAGCCGGACGCAACTTCGCCAGCACTTCCAGCGTGGTATCGGGCCGGGGGGCCTCATCCTGGTCAAAGAGAACGGAGCCTTTTTTCCCTTTAACTTCCACTGGAAGAATCTCATCCCGGAACTTGCCCACTTTTTGAGCCTGACTGAAAAGCCGCTGCGAACGCTCGGCGAAACGATCCAACGTTTCCCGGCTCAATTTCGCGTAAGCGACCAGATCTTCCGTGTGCCAGCCCGAATGTTTTCCCGAGAAAGCATCGTCGAGACCGTCCCGCAACATGCTGTCATGAATCTCGGCTGGCCCCATGCGATAGCCCCAGCGGCCACCGTCCATTAAATAGGGAGCGCGATCCATATTTTCGAGGCCGCCGGCGACAACCATATCGGCTTCTTCAGTGACGATCTGTTGAGCAGCGGTTACGACTGCTTGAGCCCCAGAGCCGCAAACCCGGTTCACGGTAATCGCTGGAACCGACACGGGGACACCGCCGGCGATAGCCGCCTGTCGCGCTGGGTTCATCTTGTTACCGGCCTGGATAACATTGCCCATCACGACGCTATCAATCGCGCCAGCATCGAGTCCCGCCCGTCGCAAGGTCTCCCGCACGACCGCCGCCCCCAGTTCGGTTGCCGGGACCGCCTTAAGTGAACCGTTAAACGCGCCGATCGCGGTTCGGATCGGGCTACAGAGAACGACTTCGCGTGTTGGCATGAATATCTCTAATGATCGTCATGGTCGTTGTCCATCGATGATATTTCGGGAAAAATTAGGCGTGCGAGAACGCGGGTAATAGGACCAAGGCTAGCGTTAATGCCGCCAGCGCCAGGAGCAGGTAGCGCCGGCGAAGTCGCGCATCGGAAAGAAATGTTGCGGTGGTGCCGCGTTTCATAGATCTGGATCGTCTAGGACGATGATAGTTCTGTTTTCTTTTTGGGGTTCCCTACTTAGCTGCCGCTAATTAGTTACAAACGGAAATCACCCGAAAAGTTTCAGGGAAAATGTATCCGCCGAAACCGGCTGAACTATCATTGGATCTCGATCGCACCCTCTGCTGGACTAAATCCACGAAACCATTACTGATTGGAAGCAGACAATCGAAAGATTACAATTCCGGACCTTATCCCTTGGTGGAGCCGGTGCAGGCTGAGCGACTTGATGGAAGTCATAAGTTTCATATCGCGACACGATTTCCGAGTTTGGCTAGCTAAGAATCATGGCGAATCGGATGGTCTTTGGCTTCGCATTTACAAAAAAGGCACCGACGTCGACACCGTGACCTATGCTGAAGCTCTGGATCAAGCTCTTTGCTTCGGCTGGATTGATGGACAAAAGAAGCCTTATGACGACCATTCCTGGCTCCAAAAATTCACCCGACGGCGACCGAACGGCGGGTGGTCTAAGAAGAACACCGAACACGCCGAACGGCTTATTAAGGACGGAGAAATGCGTGCTGCCGGGCTGCGGGAGGTGAAATCCGCGAAGGCGGATGGGCGCTGGACGGCAGCTTATGACGCTTTCAGCAAGGCCGCGATCCCGGACGATTTCTTAAAAGAACTTGCTCAGAACCAGAAAGCGTTTGCTTTCTTTGAGACGCTCAACAAGACCAACCGATACTCTATCGCATATCGGCTGCAGACTGCGAAGAAGCCCGAAACGCGAGCGCGCCGCATACAGGCTATCATCGAGAAGCTGTCGCGAAGCGAGAAGTTTCACTAGCAGGCTCCCCCGGTGCTCGCTGTTCAACCGTCGTAACCGATCTTAATCGGCACGCCGATACTTCGTCTCCGAGGCCCGGACCGGTCGCGCCTTCTGACGGCATGAGTTCTGCTACCTAGGCCCCTGTGTTATCAAACCGTGGTTCTACAGCCGAACGACTGGGCCCGTTTCGCCGCAAAGGTTGGCGATTGCTTTTTTGAGGAGAACGACCATATGAAAGCAATAGGTCCGCTCGTTTCTGCCCCGACGAAGAAGCGTTTGCAGGATCGGCCGGGGATCATTCTATTCGAGGAGTTCCGGCGACTTAAACCGGCCTTGGACACTTTGGGAATCGGATTTTCAGTGTGCAGAGCAAGGCCCGGAACCCAAGGTGGCAAGCAGAGGAAACCACCCTACTTCGCTTGTTGCTACAACCTTGGAAATCTTGGGAACGTGAATGTCGTGGCGTTCTACTACCCGCTCATGGCGGACTGGCCTTTGATGGATGCGGATGAGAACCGGTATCGAAGACGAATCCAATCTGCACTGCGCGAGGAGATGATCCATGCGATCCAGGTTTTGACCGTCAAGAAACGGTTCGAAAGATCGTCCCAGCTGAGAAGCCGCTTCAAAGACGCAGAATCGTACTACCACGATATTCTGGGTCGAATTGTTGCTGAGTTAGCCCGTAGCAAGGTCGGCGAGAAAGCTGTGCTTACCGCGGCCAAGCTTTACTACGAAGACTGGACGATTAGCAGCCTGGAAAAGCTAAGGCAAATCGACCGCAAATATCACGGCAGAGATGGCTACCTGGTTACTGAACTGATTCGTCAGGTCACCCAGATCCGATTTGGCGACCTGATGAGCGAAGAGGCAAAAGGCAAAGCCTGGGACAAACATCGGATTTTCTTTGTAGGCGAATATGGGACAACCGAAAATCTGATGCTGTCAATGGCAGCGACTCTAAGGCGCGCGGTTCCCCAACTTATAAACTTGAGCCCAACCTTGACTGAAGCTCTGAGCGAGATCGAAGCCACGATCCAAACGATCGGCGGAATAACCGGGGCGTTATTGACGAAATCGCGGGTGAATTTCTTGTAGGGCGCTTCGTGGCTATGCTAGTTGCTAGCGATGGCCACAAACGATCGGAACAGCGATCGCCTGAGGGCCCTAATGGGGTCTGCACTCTTTTTGGTGCTCGCCCCTGGGGTTGTTGCTTTTGTCGTACCTTGGTGCATCTCGAATTGGAGAATTCAGGCGCCTCTGCTCGGCTTTCCACCAGCCCGGATCGTTGGCATCATTGTTGTGGTGCTGGGCATTGCGATTTTGCTGGACTCGTTTGCTCGCTTTGCTCTGAAAGGTATCGGTACGCCAGCGCCAGTGGCCCCGACGCGGCATCTAGTGGTAACCGGGCTTTACCGTTTCGTCCGTAACCCGATGTATTTGGCCGTGACTTCCGTTATCCTCGGCCAAAGCATGATTTTCGGAAACCTCACCCTCCTGGGGTACGGCGGGCTGGTTTGGTTAATTACTCACCTATTTGTTATCGGCTATGAGGAACCAACTTTGCGCAGGACATTCGGAGCAGAATATGATGCTTTTAGCGCAAAGGTGCCGCGATGGATCCCTCGGCTGCGTCCGTGGAGCGGGCCGATGGAACCGCCGTAACCTCTACTAGGCGAGTCCGCCCCTTCGAACTCCTAGCTCTCGCTTTCTGTTTTGCTAGTTCTAGGGATCTCTACTAGGATCATCGTCGTGTTGCCTTTTCGAGATTTGATTTCCCGTCGTGCTAGTATTCCTAACGTTGCGCGAGCGGGTTTACTTTGCCTGGGATTATGGTCACAGCTTTCGGCTGCCCACGCGCAGGGAACCGGACCAACTCCCATCGAGCACTTCATCTACATCATCCAGGAGAACCATTCATTCGATAACTATTTCGGGACCTATGCTTCGGTCAATCCTGACGTAAACGGCATTCCCCCAGGAACTGTTTTACCTGACTCGCCGGGCGGACCGCTGATTGATAAACCATTCCTTTTTCCAGGGACTCATGTTGGCTACGATCTTCCGCACTCTTGGCAAGCGGCTTATACCACGTATGACAATGGCGCTATGGACGGCTTTATGTGGGGAGAATGGCCCTCCTGGCTGCAATATTACGGCGGCAGTATTCCGGCTCCCACCCCGATACCTGGTCTCGTGCATTTTCGAAAGAAATCCAGCGCCCGAGCGCATCGACCAGCTGCAACGACCGGTGAAGTCATGTCACCAAATGGCGCGATCGACGACGAAGACCCCGAAGCTCCGGACGTCGAAGAAACGAATGTCGGCATTGCAGCTGCCGCCCGAACTCCAGGGCCTCCGAATTTCGCTAAACGGCCGAAGTGGGTGAAGGATTCACTCAGCTACATGGATTACACCATCATCCCCAACTACTGGGAGTACGCCAAAAAGTTTACATTGTGTGACAACTTTTTTGCATCGCTCCGGGGGCCAAGTGGACCGAACCATCTTTACTCCGTCGCTGGGCAATCCGGTGGCCTCGTTTTTGATCCAGGGGATAAAGGCGCAGACGGGCTCTACAACTTCCCCACTATGATGGATCTGCTTGGGAACGCGGCAATCACCTGGAAATACTACACGGGTACCCAGCCGCTTTCTGAGAATCTTTGGAACCCGTTGCCGGGATTCAAAACGATAATGAGCAACCCCGCGATGCGAGAACGCTTGGCCCCTACCGAACAATTCTATGACGATCTAGCAAGCGGTAAACTGCCCCAGGTCTGTTGGCTGACACCGAGTTTCGCTGAAAGCGAGCATCCGCCAGCCGATGTCCCGACCGGAATGTGGTACGTGACCAAGTTAATCAATGCCGTGATGCAAAGCAGCTATTGGAACACCTGTGCGATTATCCTCGTGTGGGACGATTACGGGGGTTTTTACGATCATGTTGCTCCGGCCCAGACCGACACCTATGGCTTCGGATTTCGAGTCCCGGCGCTCGTAATCTCTCCTTATTCGCTAAGCGGCGTCGTCGTGCACACCCAGTATGATCTGACCTCGCCATTGAAGTTGATCGAGACGCAGTTCGGTTTGCCGTCGCTAACCGGACGCGATGGTGGCGCCAATACCATGTTGGAATGCTTTAATTTCTCGCAACCACCTTTGCCTCCGGACATCATCACTCCGAAGACCAAGCTGGACTTCAGCCAAGTGCGAACCCACTAACATCAGCCGGTTCGTTTGCTTTTAAAACGGGAGGAACCGATCAGTTCCTAACCCGCTGGCTTCGGCCGGCCTCCTTTACTGCTTTTCTTTCTGCAAGAAACTAAAATCGAGCTTCGTATCCGGGGTGATGATAAACGGAGGTAACGGTTGCTGCGCGAAATTGAAACATTCCAACATGGTGTTCGACGACCCGTCCCGTTGAGTCAGCGACGGTAACCCAAACTTAGTTTCAACCAGTTTCAACGGCGAGGTGAGATCATATTGGGTGTGCACGACGACGCCGCTTAGCGAATAAGGAGAGATTACGAGCGCCGGGACTCGAAATCCGAAACCATATGTGTCGGTCTGGGCCGGAGCGACATGGTCGTAAAAACCGCCGTAATCATCCCACATCAAGACGATCGCGCACGTGCTCCAATAGCTGCTTTGCATCACCGCATTGATTAACTTGGTCACGTACTGCATTCCCCTCTGGACATTTTCGGGCGGGTGTTCGCTATCCGCGCCACTGGGTATCAGCCAACAGACTTGCGGTAATGTCTGGTTCTGAAGATCACTGTAGAACTGGCTCGTCGGGACAAGATTTTCGTCCAAGGTGGGGTCTTTCGCGTATCTGCGGAATCCGGGCAACGGTTTCCACGTACCGATGGCCCTCGGATTACCATTGCCGACGTAATACTTCCAGCTGACTTGTGACCCAAACAAATTAATGATGCTGGGGAAGCTGAAAATATAATCGTGGACATTCCCAATCACTCCCCCCGCTTGACCAGCCACCATGTAGATGTGGTTCGGGAAACTAGGCCCTCTCATCGCCGAAAAGAAGTTATCACATAACGTAAACTGGTGCGCGTACTGCCAGTAGTTCGGGATGATCGTTTGATCCATGTAGCTAATGGTATACTTCACCCAAGACGGCCGATCCTTCGGGTTAGGCGGCTTTGCCAATGCCGGCGGAGCCGCATCGATAGCGTCATTCTGTTCCCCCACGTCTGGGGCATTATCATCCTCGTCATCGATAAACCCCAGCGGGGATAACACTTCTTCATCCTGAGCAGAGACCTGGGCCACGCGCGCCCTAGGCTTAGTCCTCTTCCTAGCCAGCGCCGGGTCGGGGGTAGGCTCGGGGACACCCTTTCCCCAATACTGTCTACCGGCAGTCCATTCCCCCCACATAAATGCGTCCATGGCGCCGTTGTCATAGTCAACGTAGGCAGCCTTCCAGGAATGAGACAGATCACGTGGAGCGCTGGTTATCTTACTGAGAAATGGTTTGTTGACCAAAGGACCACCCGGAACACTCGCTAGCGCAGTTCCTTGCGGAATCCCATTCGCCCCAGGATACGTGCCGAAATAATTATCGAATGAGTGATTCTCTTGAACGATAAAAATGAAGTGTTCAATCGGGATCCCGGCGCCGCCCTGCGCGTTGGCGTTCGTGAGTCCCATCCCTAGCAGGCAAAAGCCGAACACAATAAGTCGTCCATGAAAGCGATAGACTTGTTGGCACATTGGAAGAGTAAGTATCTGAACCGCCGGTTCTTGGCAATCTCTACCGACCGATCTTGATCCCATTCAAAAGTTCATCGAAATCAGTTTTAGCCTGATCGAAAAGATCCGGCGTCGTGTAACAAATCACCTGGAGCGTTCCCTCCGGTCCTCCGTAATAGTAGCCGTAATACATGATAGAGCTGCCCTGTATGGTCCCGGTCATTTGCAGGCAGAGGACATGCTTACCGCTGATCACTCGCTTTTCTTTAAAGAGCAGGGTGATATCCGGCGCCACCTTTTTTGCGTTGCTCAACGCCGCTCGCTCGAGCTCCTCCATTGAAACTTGGACACGTTCTCCAATGATCATCGCATAGCTCGTGTCTCCTTGATGAACGAAATTGATTTTGATGGGACCGTTATTGGCCGCGTTTTCCGTCCATTTTTTTTCGTCGATCCAGACGCCGAAAGCACCTTGGGGAGCCTTCACGAAAACCCTGGAGTTTCCCGGCGGGTTATTGCCGGCCCCTGAATTATTGCCCATCCCCGGGTTATTGCCCCCGCCCGAATTATTCTCCATTCCGGGGTTGTTGCCCGGCCCAGGGTTATTGCCTCCGCCGGTGTTGTGCCCGGGACCGGGATTATTTTCCATTCCGGGCGAACCTTGCGGCTGAACTTGCTCAGCCAGCTTCCAAGTTCCATCCGGGTAAACTAAGATTTTTCGCCCATCTTGAGTGGTGGCAATCACCGGCGATTGCTGTCCCCAAGCGCTGGTTAAAGCTAAAACAGCAACTAAAGCGAAATATATAGCTTTCATGAGGTAGTTTGTCCTGGGCACAGAGTGCGCGTGATCGCTGCCAAGCGCGAGCCTAATGATCTGATCGAGGAATAATCCGGCTAGTGGATTCCGCTCCGAAAGCAAGGCATACTCTCTTTAAGCTCCTCTTACCCGCATGCAATCGACCCCATTTTCCACGGCAAAGCTCGATGCCTTGCTCGATGAATCCGGCATCGATGTCCTTCTGGTGTCCTCGAAACACAACGTCCAGTACCTGTTGGGCGGGTACCGCTATTATTTTTTTGAGCATCTCGATTCCATCGGACTGGGACGTTATCTGCCGGTGCTCGGGTACGTGAAAGGGCGCCTGGATGCAGCCTTCTACGTGGGAAGCGGAGACGAGTCCTGGGGCATCGAAGTGTTTCCGTTTTGGCCCCAGCGGATTTCAACCGAGGTCTGGACTTCAAGCGAATCAGCGCGCATCGCCGCCGAATATGTTAAGTCCCTTGGCATTGCCACTCCCAGGATCGGGCTAGAACTCGAGTTCTGGACCGCAAACAGTTGGGATCGGCTGAAGGCCGAGTTGCCGGATGCGACTTTTGTGGATAGCACCGAAATCCTGGAGGAAATGCGGGCCGCCAAAAGCCCGGAGGAACTCGACCAACTGCGCAAGGCGGCTGCCTCGATCGTGGACTCGATGGTGGCGACTTTTAGTTGGATCAAAGAAGGACTGACCGAGAACGAAATCGTCGAGCATTTGCGTTTGCAAGAGACGTCCCGTGGTCTCGACTATGGATTTACGCTGATTGCGACCGGTCCGACGTTCGGCCGAGGCCCTTCCAACCGAAGGGTCGCCAAAGGCGAGGTTATATCGATCGATACCGGAGGGCATTGGCACGGTTATTTGGCCGATATGGCCAGGATGGGGGTGTTGGGTAAACCCACGGACTTGATGAAAGAGTTGTTAGACGAAATCTTAGCGGTACAAACGGCAGCTCGAGCGCCGATCAAAGCCGGAGCTATGGGAGGAACCATCTATGATTTCGCCGCGAAAGCATTGGAGTCGTGTCCACATCGAAAGGATATGCATTTCGTAGCGCATGGGATGGGATTAATCCCCCACGAAGCGCCTAGACTCACCGCTAGCGGTCCGATTCCCTACAGCGATAAGCACGCTAAGAGACCATTGGAAACCGGGATGGTCTTGTCGATCGAGACCCACGTGAAACACCCAGAGGTAGGGTTCGTAAAACTGGAAGACACCGTGGCAGTGACCGATTCGGGTTGGGAAGCATTCGGCGATTGGGGACGAGGGTGGAACGTTCCTGAGGAAATGTAGCATCGTCTGCCTAGCGCGAGTTCAGGATAATCGGTAGGGATGAGCTCCCGCTCATCCGTGGTTAGGGCTTCCTCGCCGGAAGTTCGGAAATGACAGATCACAAATGACAGATGACAGATTTAGGACTCTGTGTCTGGCCACGCGCTGGCCGAATCTGTCATTTGTCATCTGTCATCTGTCATTTCCGAGCTTCCGGCGAGGAAGCCCTACCGGCCGAGTACCCGCGCCAATACGCGGCCCATGGCGACATACCCGAAATGACCTTGTGGCGCGATTTCCAAACTCTTGAGATTCCACGCATCCGCTAACCGTTGGAGCGTATTCACCGGCACGATCCGATCGTATTCGCCGGCTACCAGATAAATGCGTTTGGGATCGACCAACGGCTTCCCGTCCAGCGGCGATGAGAGATGAGCATGGGGACGGGTGATGCCAGGCTGGATCAAGTGGCGGCGCAAACGCGAACGGATGGTCACCGCTGCCGGATTCTTCCAGATCGTTTCCTCGATATCCGCAAGCGGCTGTAGCAACGCAGCAAACTCAAAATCTTGCTCGAGCGACAAGAGGATGGACCCGATCCAGCCACCGTAACTGGTCGCGATCAAACCGAAACGATCTGCACCGTGACTCCGAAATATTTCAAGAAGCTGGCGCATCTCCATCACAGCTTGGCGAACCGTTTCCGCGTTTCGGATAAGCTCCGAAGTGAGCGCAAGCGCGCCATTAAAGCACCTGGCCGGCACCCGGCTATAATGAAACGGGAGATGAACCAGCACCGCATTCCAACCGTGTTGATTGAACCGGCGCGCGATCCGTCGATAACCGAAGTCGCTCGCCGACATCAAAGCGTGAATGAAGAACACCGTGGGCGCACGCCATCGTTCGCTACATATAAAAACATGGGCTCTGGCCGTATCATTTTCTGCAAACCCCGATTTTACGGGGCTCGGCCAGCTCAACCGGCCTTGGCCGATGGACACTCCGTCGATGGGTTCTTTGGAATAAAACTGTGGCCGGGACAGCTCACGACATCGGTCAGCGTAGTCAGCTAACTCGCCCGGTAGATTCGTGCGATCCGGAAGTTGCCATTGAACGAAGTTAATCAAATGACAGCAAGCCTGGTCTGAAAGCGCAGCGGCCAAGCGTCTAGACCGGCCGATCATAAATGACGTCGAGGCTGGAAATCCGATCGTTTCGAGGTCGTGGCGTGGGACGTAAGCAAAGCCGATCGTGGTAGGGCGAAAATCTCGGCGCGCGCACCGCTTGTTTTGTCCAAACTGCTCCCGCGCCGGATTTGAGCCACACCCAGCGCTCGAAAATCATGCAAGGCCCGCCAAACCTGTGACACCGCTTCCTCGTAAAGTCACGCCCCTACACGGACTTCATGGTAGCCCGGCGAGCCGGTTCCTCGATAACCTCTCCGGTCATCGCTTGAAGCAGATCGGTGAGACTCCGTTCGATTTTCTCCAGCGTCGCTTCAGAATGGTTCTCTTCTCGCAAACGACCGCGAACCCCTTGCAGACCAAGAAGCGCGGACTCCACCTGCGGGACCAGATTCTCGTGGACGTAACGCACCCGCCGTTGGCGTTCTTGTTCCTTCCCGACTGATCTCCCCAATTCGAAATCCGCGCTCGGATCGCCAAACAGAGGGACCATCAAATAGACCAGACGGTCGCTACCGAAGACCGCGTGACCTCTAAAGAGAAACCCTTGATCATACGACTCGACTGTAATCGGGATAAGTTGCCCAGTTTTCCCGGCATCCAACGAGCCGATATGAACTTTGACAATCCCGGACAGAGGCTGCCTCGCCAGCTGATGTTCATTAAGGCCGGCAACCCGCAAAAACGAATTGTTGGCGAAAACAAAGGAATCGGTTTCGAAATCGGCCACCGCCCGAGGTAGCCCAAAGGTATCCATCACCCGACACGCCGATATGATCGATTCGTACACGAGAAGAGCCTTCAGAGAGTCTCATCCCGACAGCATTTTGCAAACCGTTTCGGCGCAGGAATTTCAGAAAGGCTCTCCTGAATCACTGTTTATCGATTCCAAGGGTCGAATAGCGAGAGCCCAGTTCATCTGGTCGAGTTCCTTATTCGGATCGAGCCCAGTCGGTTGGGGATTTACGGATCTGGAGACCGGGCGAAAAAGTTGAATTCGCCGCGACGCATGCGAGGATCATTTGATAGCGGAAACCATCAGGCGCTATGTGCCAGCGAAACGATTGGATAAGCTTTCCTTCTCTCGTTTTGTCGCGCGTCAAGGCGCTTGGCCGAAACCATCATCAGGGCAAAAAACTTTCTTCGGAGGGAACGGTTCCAGTGAAAGGAGTCAAAGCGTTATGTCCTCTCAGAGTGATAGTTACAGCTTGGTTACTCTTAATGACCGCGTAGTGCCCGGATTCGCAGGCATCATGCGTGCATCCATGTTAGCGACCCAATCTCGCTCCCCGCGAGAAAATCAAAGTCGTCGTTGCCAGTCCCTCGCACATTGCAGAAGGCAAGGCGATTAGCTTTGCAAAAAAGGTAACGAAACATATGCGGGTTAGCCGGGGTTGGAGTTTAGTCAACGCGAACGTTGAACCTTTGGGAATTCAACAACTACCTCCACTCGGAACCCCTCAGCAGACTAAGGGCGCCTTGACTGCCTGGATCGTCGAGTAAACGCAGTACTACCGCCCGCTAGGGCCGCCGCTGTAATCGTTTAATTGAAGCCGCTCGACACCAATAAGTGGCGCCAGACTGATCAGGATCGCTTAGTTCGTCCGCCCGGACTTTGCGCATCCGAAAGGGACAAATTGTTGCCTGCAAAAAGGAAAGCTCCGAACAAACCCAACCTCTTTGTCCGATGCAAGTCGATGGCGCTACGAGCCTTGTTCTATCTGCTCGTGGTCATCATTATCGTCTTCACTCTGTTCCCGTTTTTCTGCGCACTCGTCGGATCGTTCCGGCCCAGCAACGCTCTTTTCTCGACCAATCTCTCGCCGAAATCGCTTAACTTCGACCATTACAAAGCAGTCTTTGCGCGTCCTATTTTCGTCCAGAGCCTGATAAATTCTGCTATCGTCGCCGGTTCCGCTGCACTGATCTCGCTCGCATTCGGGAGCTTGTGCGCCTATGCGCTTGCGCGTCTTCCTTTTCGTTTCAAAGGGGGCTTACTCTACCTCGTCCTGTTGTTAAGCCATGTTCCCGGCGTCGCCCTGCTCCCGGGATTGTTCGTGCTGGTGAGGACCCTGGGCCTCTTCAATACACGTCAAGGGCTTGTTCTTACCTATCTGGCCTTCACCCTGCCGTTTGTTATCTGGGTAATGATTCAGCATTTCCGCAGCGTATCGAAGGATCTCGAGGACGCTGCTTACGTGGACGGTGCATCGCCTCTAATTGTCTTTTGGCGGATCTCGTTACCCTTGGCGATGCCCGGTCTGTTTTCTACTGGGCTGGTGGCCTTCATCGGTGCTTGGAATGAGTATTTATTCGCGCTGACATATACCATCAGTAGCAACCAGAGAACCGTGCCGGTCGTTATCTCCCAGTTCAGTGGCGTGAGTTCATACGAGCAACCTTGGGGTGCAATCCTGGCGGCTTCAATGGTGGTGACAATCCCGCTGGTAATCGTGGTTATAGTCTTCCAACAAAGGATCCTAAAAGGTTTCACCCCCGGTGTATCGAGTTGGAGATGAAGTCGACAGGTAGGACGAGGCTCGGGTCGGCGATCCCCGGTAGCGGCGACTGTCCGAAAAGGTCCATGGCGAGATCGACCTAATGGTGCTACGAAGCGACTGGTGACCCATAACTCAACGCGCAGTCGCCATCCGAGCGCTGGGATGGCGACTGCGGGTTGAGTCAATAATAGCTCTTTCTCTTCGGTTCAATTGCGAGACAAGGAACGGTATAGACCTCGTGGGACAGTCGCCGCTACCGGGGATCGCCGACCAGAGCCTCGCCGGCTCGACTGAGCTCGCCGAAGTCCTACCGGCGTTGGGGTTCGTATCAATTCCTTATGTTAGCGCCGGTGGGCGGTAACCCCAGGTTTGTATCACCCGCGGCCCGCTGATAACCGTGCCCGCGTCGCACGCGACCTCCTCCAATTCATGAACAAGCTGCTCGATTTCAGTACGCGTAGCGAGGCCTTCTGCCAGGACTGAGTCGGCAATGTTTTCCATCGTGATCGGAGCCATCAGTTTCGACTCACCCGACATTTCTGCGACCTGAACGACCTTCATCTGAACCGCCTCAAATCCCGCTTTTACTAGAAGTTCGGGCAGCCGTGGCCCAATGTTGGAATCCGCACCCCGCCGCTCGGCCGTTTTCATATAGAGCTCGACGTAGCGGGAGAAGGCTGGGAATTCGGGATGGCAGAAATGCCCGCGAAAATCAGTATCCTGCACGGCCAAAACGCCTCCCGGAAGAAGGGCCTGCCAGATTTTCTCCAAAGATTTCAGAGGATTCGGCAGATGGCTGAGAACGAACCTGGCATGCGCCAGATGGAACTTCTGCAACTCGTCGTTAACAACGTCAGCAAGTCTAAACTCTACATTGGTGACGCGCTGTTGCTCGGCTTCTTGGATGGCCAGTTTAAGTTTGATCTCATCAAGATCCGTAGCCACAACTCTGCCGGTTGGACCAACCATGCCAGCCAGGTCGAACGCCACGTCACCGCTTCCGCAGCCAATCTCGAGGCACTCCATTCCGGGGCGAATCCCTGCTAGGGTCAGAAGGTTTAGCGTCGTTGGCTGCATTACACGGGAGAGTACTTGCAAGCGAGCTCTTCCCTCCCGGCCGCCGCGAATGATGTAGTGCTTTTGTTCCACAGGACGACTTTTGTTTTCCCAGCACTGACATCGCCAGGTCAGGTCTGCTACTCTGAAGCCGCGATCGTTGCGTCAGCAACTTAGACGGCAGCCATTCCGTGGAACGAAATTACTCCTTCGCCGATGCTAGTGGCGCCACTGCTTTTGATCAAGTCAGGATCGAGAGCACTGTTGCTGGCCGGGTTGGGCAGGCTCGGCCCGCGAATCATCCACCAGAAGCTCACAAAGGCCGCAAAGACTGACTTAGCCACTCAGACTTAGCATGGCCCGAATCGTGAGCTGTTTGTCTTGGTGAACACCTAACCCGATGCCGGTCCCGTCTGTGGACAGTTAAACGGCTTGGACGCCGTATTGGTTACCCTCGTCGGGTTGCGGCTGCTGCGACGTTTTGCCGATAAGCCCGATCAGTGAATAGGAGTGGACTAGGAATAGTCGTGGCACCGCATAGATTGGTATCAGCACGATTGGAAACACGATTCCGGCACCTCCGTTGAGTGCTCCCAGCGTCACCGCAATGACCAGATCAGCCATGCCGAGTAGGTTCCAGGCGATCGCTGCTGTCCGTGCATAGGGCTTCCCGGTATACCACCAGTAAGCGACCAACGGGGCGAAAATCCCGGTCAAAATATCCCCGATGCCGGCTGGAAATGCGAACGACGCCGGCAGCTCACCTTGAATATAGCGGACCAGGAAAATGCCGCCGAGAACCCGGAACGTCTGAATACCAATCAACCAATGCTGGGGTATCGCCCCGATGATGCCGCGGAAGGACTTGGAGAATAGCAGCAGATATCCGCAGATCAGGGTTACTCCCAGGGCTGTGGGGATGCGTGGTGGCAGGACGTCATTGCGAAAGAAATTGTTCGAGGCAAGCAGCACAATCGCGATGAGCCAGGTAGCAGAGACGATGGCGGTTCCGACGATCCACGGCCATTTCCGCGAACTTGAGCCTGCCCAGGCGCTAATACCGAAGTAAAGGCCGAGCCACTGCAACGTGGACGAGATGCTTTGCACGATGGTTTGGAAAAGAATGAGAGTCACGAGATCGATCCTTTCATTTGGGCGAGAAAGTGGGGTCAATAACTGGTTAAGCTACGGCCACGGTACGCCATCGTACCGGTGGCGGTTCAACTAATGGTACCTTATCGTACCGAAAGCAAGCGGTTTGAAGCGTCATGAAAAAAACTAAGCCCATAGTCAGCGCCCCAACCTCGCCGCCCCGCATCCAGACGAATCGCGAGTAGGCGCGTCCGCCAGGCCGCCTTTACCCTGTCTCGCGAGCAAGGTTTTGCAACTCCTGAACTGCTTCTGCAAAAGTGGTCTTACGAATTACTCGCCAAGTGGCCTGGTAAACCGTCACTCTCAGGATCTATTTCGGACCCAATGAAGCGAAAGCAAAGACGCAGATCCTCCCCCACTATGCCACCCTTCTTCCTGTGTGTTGTCCTGACGGTGTCGTTCGCCTGTCTAAGAGCGCTGGGCCAAGCGGGCTCAGCCGATGACAAGACAGCAGTGGCCGAGCATGACGGCCAACACGACTTTGATTTTATCTTCGGGCGTTGGAAAGTTCACTTGAAGCGTCACGCTGCCGGGACCAGTACGTGGAGTGAGTTCGATGGGACTAGCGTCTACCGGAAGGTCTGGGATGGTCGCGCGAATCTGAACGAATTCGACGCGGAGAGCCCGACTGGCCACGTCGAAGGTTTGACGCTGCGCACTTACAATCCGAAAACCCACCAGTGGAGCCTCTACTGGGCCAGTAGCAAGGATGGCATTCTCGACACACCTCAGATCGGACAGTTCAAGAATGGACGCGGCGAGTTTTATGCGGAGGACACTTCGGACGGGAAAAGCACTTTTGTTCGTTACGTTTGGACGATAACCAGCCCGGATTCCGTTCATTTCGAGCAATCACTTTCAGACGATGGAGGGAAAACCTGGGATGCAAATTGGATTTCAGACATGGTACGAGTCCCGGACGAATCCCAGAAGGCGCCGCTGACGACCGAAACGAATTCGCCGCCGAACAAGGCAAACGCCGGAAACGCTGGTGAAAACGACTTTGATCCTCTGATTGGCAGCTGGAAATACCTTTTGAAGCGCCGGATGAATCCTTTGACTGGATCAACGACCTGGGTCGATCTGGAGGGAACCGGCGTCTGCTACAAGCTCTGGAACGGTCGCGCCCAATTGGACACGATCGAGGTCGATGGCCCGACGGGCCACATCGAAGGCCTTACTCTGCGTTTGTTTAACCCGCAATCCCGCCAGTGGCGACTCTATTGGGCTAACAGCAAGGATGGCGCTGTGGCCGTCCCACAGATCGGACAATTCAAGAACGGACACGGCGAATTTTACGCGCAAGACGATCTGAACGAAAAAAACATCTTTGTTCGATATGATTGGACGAAGCTAGAAACCGATTCTCCTCATTTTGAGCAATCCTTTTCGGACGATGGCGGCAAGACGTGGGAGGTAAATTGGGTCACCGACCAGACCCGATTATGCCGCGAGCCAGGCAAGCAGCAGTAGCTAGCAAAGGAAACGCTTGCAACACCGAGAACTGGTAGGGCGAGGCTCCGAACTGTCGAATGGCTTTCGCAGAGCATTGACGCTTGCGAGATCAGTTCGCGCTGAACGCCCGGAAACGCGCCGAGCCGCATCCCATCGTGGGCCACCTACACCTTCGCAACCGCGGCAAAAAGCGACTTCCTTAAAACAACTCCCGCTGACATGGCGCTTCGGGTAGTGTTTGCCTAAATTCAGTTGTTTAGAAAGGAAGTGAACCTATGGAAGGCGGTTACCAACTAATCGTGGGAGTACCCTCAGCAGAAGAGTATCAACGCCTGAGAGTATCTGCCGGGTTGAGTCCGAAAAGCGCAGAAGCCGCGGCAGCCGGGTTACCAAATACGATCTTCAGCGTTCTAGTCCACAAGGACAACCAGGTGGTCGGAATGGGCAGAGTTATCGGCGATGGCGGCTTGTTCTATCAGGTGGTGGATATCGCGGTTGAGCCGGCACACCAGCGACGCGGCTTAGGTAAAGCGATCGTCGGAAAAATCGTTGACCACTTGAAACACTCAGCTCCTGCCGGAGCGCATGTGAGCCTGATAGCCGACGGCGAGGCTCACCGCCTCTATTCGCAGTTCGGGTTTGAGCTGACCGCCCCGGAGTCGGTGGGAATGGCTTTCGTGATCCCGTAAGCTTATGGCGGATCTGCGGCCGCAACGCCAAGCATCAGTGCGTGCTCCTGCTGTCCTTGACCATCTTCAAATCATCGGCTCGCTAACCCGGTAGAGAGGTGACCCGGCTCGAGGTTTTAGTCAATCGGAGGATAACTCACCTGTATTTATTACCTCTGAGGTAATTGCTGATACTTCTACCCGCCCCATAGTGGAGGAGTACCGCGAATCATGCGGAGAACCAGTACACAATAGGATGTGCACATGTTAACCTACCAAATTCATAACGTCGAATCGGCGCCAGAACAATCGAAGACTGCGCTTGAGCAGCTGCAACGGGCCCTGGGCCTTCTCCCCAATGTTGGCGGCGCTATCGCAAATTCGCCGGTGCTGATAAACGCATTAGTTGGATTGTTTCAAAACGTCCACGGGGGCAGCTTCACCGAAGCAGAGGTCCAAACCTTGCTGCTAACCAACGCTGTCACCAACTCCTGTTCCTGGGCGGTTGCCTTCCATACCGCGCTCTCGCTGAGGGAGGGGCTCAGTCCAGCCGACGTGCAAGCCATTCGCAACCGGCAACTGCCGAAAGACAGCCGCTATGCCGCTCTATCCAGATTAGCAAGAACGTTGATCGAGAAGCGAGGTCACGTGAGTGATCAAGACCTGATGACCTTCGTGGAAGCCGGTTTCAAACCAGAACATGCGCTGGAAGTCGTAGCCGCCGTCGCTGCTTCGACCATCACGAATTATGCGGGCAATATAACGCACCCGCCGCTGGAGGCTTATTTTCAAGAGCATGCCTGGCAGGCTTGATTATGGGTGTCAGTTGACCGGTGGTCCGGGGGCTGGACAAAGGGTTACATCCGCGCCGCGAAAGGGCGATTGGGCGGCGGAGGCGATCCAGCGATAAAGGCCGAAAGCCCCCCTTCCCCGATCCAGGGGAAGGGTTAGCGCTGACGAGCGGGAGCTCGTCCCTACCGCCTCCTATAAGTCATATAGGTCCTATATGTCCTATCCGTTCACATGGCCCCTGACGTCCATAACCTCAAATATCCACCGCTCCCAAGAACGTCGCCGCCGTGCTTACGAGGAAATTGGTCGTCTATTTCTTGGGTAAGGACCGGTTGAATTTTAGCGCTGCCCTTAGCAGCTTTCGGCGCAGCGCATCATCCCCATAAACTTCCGGGGCCGTTCTGATCCATCCGTCCATTCGCCGGCCCCGCGAAATCATAGGAGCGATACCCGGCAGAGCCAACGCCCAGGTATCATTACCCTTGCCAAGCCTCACTAGCATACCGTCCTCGCGCGACCCACAGAGAAGGTTGCCGTTCAGAAGCCAGGCTAAACCACCGAACATCGCCTTCTCGGTCACGCCCCGCACCTGAGCGAGATCGTCGTTTAGAAGCTCCTCTAACACTTTGTTGCGCATGATTGAGTTCTCCCAAAACGAGACAAATTATTCTCAGTTTGAGACAACATTTCAACCATCCCATAAGCCAGGCCGGCCCGCTGTAGAGAAGCACGCCGCTCTTTCCCCTGGCGTGCAATGTGCTCCGCGCGATGTTCTATCGCTCACTAACATCAGACGCCGGCTATGCTATCGCTTCTTCGCTTCTCATTCCGCCAGCTTCTCAAGTCGCCAGGATTTACGATTACCGCTATCGTGATCCTCGGTTTTAGCATTGGCTTGAGTACGGCTATCTTTAGCCTGATCGATGCGGTTATCCTAAAACCGTTGCCGTGTCCGAACTCCGAGCGCCTGGTCGAAGTTTGCCAACCATACCGACATCACCCTTTCAGTGTCTTCGACTATCCTGACTACATCGATATGGCGGCTGCGCAGAACACTTTCGACGCGCTGGCATTGAAGACGAATAGGACTGTCGATCTGCGTACCAACGGCGAAGCGCAATTGCTGCAAGCTAGTTTTGTGTCGCCCAGCCTGTTCAAGCTCACTGGCCTACCGGTGATTCTTGGCCGGGTATTTACTGAGGAAGAAGATATCCCAAACGGACCGTTGGTGGCAGTGCTTAGCGAACGCTGTTGGCGAAGCCGGTTTCAGTCGGATCCGAATATTATCGGCAAGAATGTCATTCTTAGTGACCTAAATGTACAAGTGATCGGAATCGTGCCATTGCAAATGGATGATTGGGGGCCACCGGGTATCGATGTTTACCTGTCAATTCACACGATCGCTGCTTTCCATTTTCTCGAGAACGACGTATTCACGGAACGAGACAACCATCTTTTCGCCTGCTTCGGTCGGCTAAAGGCAGCCGTCAGCGCTTCTCAAGGAGAAGCGGACCTCAAGACGATTCAGAGTAACTTATTGATTCATTACCCCGATGTGAATCGCGGCCGTAGCCTGCAGGTTTTTCCGCTCCTGGGCCTTATCGTAAATGACTATGCAGCGACGATCTGGCTATTAGCAGCCGCGGTTGGTGTTCTATTGATCGTGTCCTGCTTAAACATCGCGAACCTCCTGTTCGCTGGCGGTTTATACCGCCGGCGCGAGATCATGATACGAGCCACGCTCGGGGCATCTCGGTGGCAGGTCGTTAGTCGGCTATTATTGGAAACCGGCTTGTTAGCGGCAATCGGCGGACTTGCCGGCATCGGAATTGCCAGCGTCTGTATCTGGGGCACTAAAAGTTTAATTCCGACAGATCTCTATCGATTGCAGGAGTTGCAAATCAACTGGAACGCAACGGGCTTTACTTTTTGCGCCATTATCATTGCTGCATTGGTTGCGGGGCTGCTGCCGGCTTGGGGTCTTTCTCAAGTGACACTAGCACCTGCGCTTCAGGGTGAAGGTGGCCGGGCCGGAACCGGTGGACCTCATCGCCACCGAATCCAAACCGGTCTGGTCACAGCGCAGGTAGCGCTTAGCTGTATTTTGCTGGTCGCAGCCGGGCTTTTGATCCGTAGTTTTTATGCGACCCAAACTGTGGAGCTCGGATTCAAGCCGGACCATCTATTTACGGCGAGAATCACTTTAACGAGCGTCAACTATGAAAGCGACGATGCCAAAACCGTTGCGTTCTGGGATGAGTTGCTAACGAAAATTCACCAAATACCGGGCGTCACGGACGCGGCGATAAATGAGGACCCACCGCTGAACGGGGCTCGCTGGAACGTCAGTCCGTTCACCGTGGACGGTCAGCCTAAGCCTGAGCCTGGTCAGGAACCGGCAGTGATCCCGAACGCGGTTTCTTCGGGGTATTTTCGTGCAATGCAAATACCGATTATGCAGGGGCGCGACTTCAACGCGGAAGACACCGCCGGCAAACCGGATGTTGTCATTGTGAATGCACTTCTGGCGGAGCACTTTTTCCCGGGTCAAAATCCGATCGGTAAATCGATCCGCATTCGCTATACAGGGGGAAAGCAATGCACAATTGTGGGGGTCGTTCCTTATGTTTTTGATCGCGCGCCCGGCGAAGAGGAAATACCTTTCCAAGCCTACCAGCCGTACGCGCAATTGGCTCCGAGCACCCAGGACCTGATCATCCGTTCGGATCTTAGTTCATCCGGTTTGATGGCAGCCGTCCGGCAAGCCGTTGCTTCCATTGATCCCGGCGTCCCGATCTACGACGCATACCCTTATGACCAGATGATCGCCAAACAGTTCGTTACACGCAGACTGAGCACACTTCTGGTCGCTTTGTTCTCAGGCGCGACGTTGTTTCTGTCAGCGGTCGGACTCTACGGTATTCTTTCCTATTTTGTCGGGCAAAAGAGTCGGGAGATTGGTATCCGAATGGCTTTGGGAGCGCAAGCTCGCAATATTCTCAAGCTCGTGGCTGCAGAAGGCCTGTGGCCGCTGGCGGCTGGTTTAACGATCGGTATGCTAGTTGGACTATTTCTGGCACGTTTCATCGAGGCCCTCCTGTACGGCGTATCTGCTTATGATCCAATCGCGATAGGTTTGACTGTGCTGGTGCTTGGGGTCGCGTCGTTGTTCGCCTGTCTGCTACCTGCGATGAAGGCGATACGGGTCAATCCTACCAAGGTTCTGAGCGAATAGATCGAAGAGCATCAGGTGACGGCGATGTTCTCGTGGGCCACTGCCTCGCTCGGCGTTCCAGAAGCTCGTTTTTTTGCATTTTAGTGAGATGCCTGAGAAACAGGAGTTAGGGCCAAACCAGGGCATTGCTCTTCAAGATACTGTTTCACTGGTTCTGCACGGCGGCTAGGGCAGCGGCTTGGTTGGGACGAATCGACAAGACACGGTCAAGCGTCAAGATCCGAATGGTGCTGGACAGCTCTGGCCGTAGGCTAAATAGAATTAGCTGGCCACCGCGCTTCATGACCTCCTCCCTGCAGACCAGCAGCGCCGAAAAGAACGCGCTGTCACCGAAAGGAACACCGGACAGGTCGAGTAGTACGTGCTGAGGCTGCGCCTCTTGAAGCACGCTATCGAAGTGGTTCTCGACTTGGCGCGCATTGTCGAAGTCTACTTCGCCGTCGATTTGCATAACGACAATCCGCGGCGAGTCTTGGATCGTCTGGTGACGCAGATTTAGCTCAGGCATAAGATTATCTCCGGCTGCCGGCGTGCAGCAGGTCTATCGCTTCGGCGACACTTAACCCTCGGTGGAGGATACCGGCTAAGGCTCGGCAGAGATCAGGCACGTTGTCGGAGCCAAACACGTTACGGCCGACCGACAGGCCGGAGCCGCCGGCGTCTAGCGATTCCCAGACCATTTGAAGCACCTCTTCCTCGCTGGACATCCGTGGGCCACCGGCGATGAGGACCGGGATCGGCACTGACTTAACCACTCGAGCGAAGCTTTCTCGGCTGCCGGTGTATACTACTTTTACGAAGTCGGCGCCGAGCTCGTAACCAATGCGAGCGCAATGGGCATTGAAGGCTTCGCTGAACTGAACACGGAGCTTCGGTCCGCGGGCGTACACCATAGCCAGGAGCGGTATGTTCAGAGCGTGACACTGCTCAGCAACCTCTGCGAAGTCGCGCAACATCTGCCCTTCAGTAACCGCGCCGATGTTGACGTGGACGGAAACACCGTCAGCGCCGTGGGCCAATGCCTCCTGGACTGTGCAAACGAGCTGTTTCTGGTTGGGGTCAGGGGCTTGGGTGGTGGAGCCGCAGAGGTGAACGATTAGACCGACATCAGCGGAGCGCCGCAGGACCGGCGCGACGCTGCGGACCAGGCCCTTGTGGACCACGATTCCGTTGATGCCGGTACCAACCATCTGCTCGGCTGTCTGATGCATGTCATACAACCCAGGCACCGGGCCCATACTGATCCCGTGATCCATCGGCACAATAAAGGTGCGCCCGCTGCGACGGTTAAGTAGGTAACGGAGCCGCGGATTGTTCGTGAGGTGGGCCATAGCGATGCCTTTCCGTCAGGAATAAACAATCTGCGCCAAGTCGTTCAGTGCTGTTGTCGGCCCGTCGCGCCAGAAGAGCGGCGCGGCCAGAGCGACCCCTTGGGCACCGCCTTTCATCGCCTGGGCGACCGAAGAAAGGAGCGCCTCATCAGTCTCCATATGGGGGCCGCCGCCGATCAGCACCGGGATCGATACCCCCAGCATTGCGTCGGCGAAAGCGGCGCCGGAGTCTGAGTAATTGACGACTACCAGATCGGCGCCCAGCTCGTAGGCCAGCCGGGCGCCATGGCCGCTCAGAGTTGCCGAGTATTGCCGGCGAGCATCGGTCTGGGTCGTGTCCACGCGTAGCACGACCGGTAAGCCCCACAAAGCCGCTTCGCGGACGATCTGGCCGCACAGGCGCAGATGCAGCGACTCATCGGCGCTTCCCAACCCGATGGTCGCCAGGACGGCATCGGCACCGACCCGGATCGCGTGTTCCAGGCTGCACACCTGTTCGCGATGGTCTGGCCGGCTGGTCAACATCGTACCGCCGAACAGGCCAACGATCAGACCACAGGGGAGGTCAGCAAGGCGGTCGAACAGGCTTCGGGCCGCTCCGGCATTGACGACGGCACCGGTGATTAGGCCAGTCTCCGCCAAAGCACAAACAGTTGCCGGCAGGTCGCTCAAGCCGGAAACGGGGCCAAGTTCCAATCCCGAAGTGAACGACAAGAGCAGGGCCCGGCCGGTCTTTGGATTGGTAATACGGCGCAGCCGCAGTATTGGTGCGTGGTTCATGGGACGTCGTTACTATGCTGCTTGTCGAGTCCCAACTCGGTGTGCAGCAATTTGAGGAGACTTGATAGCTGCTGATCGTCGTCGGGCAGGGCCAGGACGATGCTGTTGGGAGAAGCTCCCTGGAACATCGCTTGAGGTTGCACGCCGCTGAGCTGCAGACAGCGCGCGACAGACTTGATGACACCGGTGGCGGTCGCCACGTCTTCGCCCACAATTCCGAGGACGGCCACATCGCGTTGCACTTCAGCTTGAAAGCAACCGGTATTGTGCCGATCCAGGATTGCCACGAACCGATCCACATCGGGGCCGCCGAGGAGCCATAGTACCCGGCCGCCATTGAAGCCTGTACCGGTCGCCAGCACGTCGATGTTTTGCTGCCGCACCACCTCAATCAGGCTTCCAGGGATAATTCCCTCGTCGCCCATTTCGCGTGCTCTAGCTCGAACCAGTGCCCCCTTGCGAACCAGGGTCAACGCTGCGACACTTGGCGCGGCCGACTTGTCGACCGAGACGAGGCGAGTACCGGGGTTATTCGGTTCTTGCGAGCTGGCGATACGGACGGGAATGTGTTGCCGCGCGGCCGGCTGCACGCTTTTTGGGTGTAACACCTTCGCCCCAAGCATGGCCATTTCCGCTGCGATCCAGTACGAAACTCGGGGAATCGTGTAGGCTCCGGGAACCAGACGGGGATCGGTTGTCTTGATCCCGTCAACGTCGTGTTTCAGGATCCAGATCTCATCGGCATTCAACGCACAACCGACCAGCGTAGCGGTCAGGTCGCTGCCTCCCCTACCCAGGATGGCAATCCGTCCCTGTTGCGATCGGCCGTAAAACCCGCCAATGACGGGAGCCTTACCCGCCTCTAGCAACGGCAGAATGGTGCGCCGCACACCTAGTCGGGTAGCCTCCTGAAGCGGCATTGAATTGCCATAATTATTGTCCGTAACAATGCCGGCCTCATCACCGCCCAGCCCGACCGCATCAACGCCAAGGTCGCGGAGACAATTTGCCAGGATCGGAACGCATAAGCGTTCGCCCTCGGAAACAATGAAATCGTAACCAATGGGAGTCATCTCACCCAGGAGGTGGCTGCCGAGCAGAACGCGGTCTAGGCCGTGCCGCTCGGCGTAAAGTAGATTGGCAACCTCCTCGACCAGCTTAGGAGAGCGGATCGCATTTCGGGCGACCTCGAGATGATCGAGCTCAAGTCTTTTGGTGCAGCGAAAGTAATCAGCAACACGGCTGCTATTGCCGTTGCCTGGAAGAGTAGCGTCTCGGGCCAGTTCCGTGAGCCGGTTGGTGACGCCTGCCATAGCCGACGTGATAACGACCACTTTGTTGCCGGCGGTCAAGAGGTGCTGAACTAGGGTGGCGGCCGCGCGGAGTCGCTCTGCGCCGCCCACAGAGGTACCGCCGAATTTGATCGTCAGCAGCATGGCGGGGCAGGCATCTTGGTTGAGAATGCTCGATCGTGTCAATCATCGTTTGCAAGTCGCCAGGCGCTTCCAGCAAACGATTTACATCAAATCGTCGAGTGTCAGCGGCTGCTCTTCGGGCGAGATGTTACCGACCACACGTGGCTTGTGCACGGGCTCGGTTTTCGCTAGTCGCGCCCGGTTAAGCAGGGCTCCTGGCGCGACCGATTCGATCACCAGTGGAAGGCCGAGCTCGTCCCGGACTTGCTCTTCCAGCCGCCGGTAGAGCCAGGGATCCGGCCGAGCCGCCTCAGCCCGGAACCGGACCTGATCCCGACGCACTTCAAAGAGCCAGAGATTGCCGAGCGCTTCTGCCGGAGCCCTTAGTAGCCGGTCCTCCAGATCGCGCACAAAGTAGCGGCGGCCGCAAAACTTGAAAGAGTTCAGATCCCGACCGTAGTGTTCGATAACGGGAGCCTCGCGGCCGCAGGGGCAGCCCGGGCTCATTCGGAGCCGGATATAGTCGCCGAGACGGAATCGGATGAGTGGCATCGCTTGGCGAGTGAGGGTCGTCAATACCGCGACGCCAAGCACCCCGGGTTGCGCCGGCTGCCAAGTTGTCTCGTCGAGGGCTTCCAATAGGAAGTGATCCCAGGAAAGATGTAACCGGCCGGCATCGCAATCCGCGGCGATATTACCTCCTTCGGTACAGCCATAGAGGTTGTAGATGTCCGCATGCCAGAGCTCGGCGATGCGGGTGCGGCGCGCGTCACTCAGCAGCTCGCCGGCAACCAGAAACGCCCGCAGGTGGGGGAAGTCGCGCGCTGGGTCCTTCCCCATTTGCCGGGCGGTCTCCGCGAGCCAGATTGCCTCCATTGGCAAACAGCCGATGACGGTCGCCTTGAGCTTAGCAAGCAGGTCAACCACCCGCGGGTACGGCGAGATAGCAGTTCGGCTGCTAACAGGAATCACGCAGGCACCTCGATTGTGGGCAGCCTGTGTCACGATGTGAGCCGGGACGCTGATCGCGTAGGGGAAGCGCACCAACACGCGATCGTCGCTGTGCAAGTTTGCCGCAGCGTGATTGATCTGGGTAGCATAGTTCTGAAAATCGTCCCAAGTCAGCCAGCTCGATGTCGGCGTACCGGTTGTCCCATAGGTTTCATGGTACTGGAACACCTCGTTGGATTCCACAGCCAGCAGCCCAAACGGTGACGCGGCCCGGACGTCGTCCTTCGACGTAAACGGCAACCGGTGCAGATCGTCCAGTGTCTCCAACTGCGCTTGGGGCAAGCGCGGACCGTAATAGGTCGAGCGCGACGCCCTTGGCACAGTCTCTCGTAGGCGATCCAACTGGTATTCCCGGATTCTGTCGGCAGGCCAGTAGAGACGCTCCGTATCAGGATTGCGAGAGTTCACGAAGTTGCACCTAGTAAGCGCAAGATGTTGCCCGCCAAGATCGACGGCTGGGCGTCTGCTTCGAGCAGGCATATCTTTGCCAATTCTGCGCCAGGGTGGCTTAGCGGGAACTCGGAGCCGAAGATGAGTTTACTTGGTCCTAGCCGCTGCAGGGCTTCGCGTAGCATCAGGTAATTGCCCAGAGACGTTTCCAGGTAAAGGTTTTTCAAATCTCCAGCGAGCTGTATGGCATCAGCATCACCAGGGCCAAAGCCCATATGGCCGAGGATGAAGTTAGTGCCAGGCCAGCGCTGTGCCAGGGCGGCGTAATCGGTCGTCGTACAGCCCGGATGCGGCAAAACGTGAGTGTAGAGCGGAAAACCGCGCTCCCCACAAGCAGCGGCCACCTCAGCTAGAACTGGTTCGTTGAAACCGAATTGGTGAACGATCGGGGCTAACTTCACTCCCCGGCATCCGTGGCGGAAACCGTCTTCCATCATTCGAATGGCGGTCGAGCCAGAACGAGGGTTGATGCAGACAAGGCCGTAGATTCTGTCACTGTGACGATCGATAGCGGAATAAACCTGCTCGTTAGGGATACTCGGGTCCGGGCGAACGCTACCCATGAGCACCCGGGTCATCTGGCGCACATCAACCATACCGCCCGGGACAACGAGAGCCCGATCGATACCGGCTTGGTCAAGCTGGTGCAGCAGAGCGGCGACGTTTCCATAATCGCTTGCCGAGACGTGAGCGTGTCCGTCAATAACCACAGCTGCTGCCTCCAACAATCAACTCAACCGTGATTCCGGCACTAAGCATTTTCATCGCGTTGTCGAATGGTCTTGAGCGGCTTCAATCCTGTTTGAGGAGCGATACGGCGGCCATGACTGCTTGGCGTTCGGCTAAAGGCCGGATCCTTCGGGTTTTGCCGCCGACCCGGGGGATATGTTTCACCCAAGTTAGCTCAGCGCGCAGACCGCGGCGGTGGAGCAATTGCTCGACCCGTTCCCGGGCTCCGGTGGGATCGCTATCGCCCGGGCGCAACTCCGCGTCGATCTGCAACACTTCGTTGCTGGTGTAGATCTGGTAGTTGTGACCCATCTCCGGCTGGGAGTACAGTACCTCCTCGATCACGTAAGGGGACACGACCGCTTCGCCGGCTTCGCCCCCGGAAACCTGGTCCACGATTCGACCCCGAACGTGTAGCCTTGGAAAACGGACTCCGCATGGGCATGGCGACATGTCAAGAATGGCCAAGTCCTGAGTACGGTAGCGGATGAGAGGCGATGCTTTCCGCTGCAGCAGCGTGCAAACGACCTCACCCGATTCGCCCGGCGGGAGCGGCATGCCCGAGCGGGGATCGATCACCTCCAGGTACAGGTGGCCTGCAGAAACGTGGCTACCCGATTGACGGTTACACTCGATACCAATCGAGCCACATTCCATCGAGCCATAGAACACCAGTCCTCGGCACTGCCATAACTCTTCTAACCGGCGACGGTAAGCCGAGGCGCAACCCTCGCCGGTAAGCCAGATGAACCGCACCGGGACATCTGTGCCCGGCTGTACCCCGAGTTGCTCTAAGATTTCGGCTAGTAGCATGGCGTACGGAGGTGTCGTAATGAGCACCGTCACCCGAAGATCAGCCATGATCTGTGCTGTCTTGTACGGATCCGAGTGGAAGCCGGCCTTTCCTGCGGGTACCACCAGCGCCCCTGTGACGCCCTGGAGCGACCTTTGGAACGACTGGCCCGACGAACTCATCTCGTACGGCAAAGCATTGAGGACAACGTCATTCGCATTGACCGGCATCAGCAGTCGCGGAAACGGAGCGAAATCGCGCAGGTGCATGTCCTCCCATGTATAAAACGTGTACGACCAATCTCCGCCCGTGGTACCCGTCGAGGTGTGGACCAGGCAGACTTCCTCCATCGGTACGGACAGTAGCACCCAAGGATTGGAGCGCTGGGCGCCGTGTCCGGTTACCCGCAATTCATCCTTTGTCGTAAACGGAAATCGAGCTAGGTCGTCCAGTGACCGGAAATCGTCCGGACGAGTGCCGGCGCGGTCGAATTTCTCGCGGTAGAACCGGCTGTTCCGATAGACATGAGCTAGTTGCTCGGCTAAAGCCTCAGTCTGATAGGCGCGTAGACGATCTTCAGCCCAGTGCTCAACCGGCTGGCTAGCAGGGTCGGCGAAATATTTGCGGAGGATAGCAGAGGTCTCATTCATCTGGATGGACCGGTGCCGGTTGGCTCCTCACTTCTCCACAATGCTCTCCGATACTTTAAGGCCGGTATGGCGCCCGGGCTGATCGGCGAAAGCTAACAGCCGGTCGCCCGGCCGGACCAAGGTACTGTTGCGCACCTTTTGATCGGAGCCCATGATGCGCACGTGCCAATCGTTCTGGAGGAATGTCTTGATGTAGTGTTCCGGTGGGTCATTTGTTTCGAGACGGGCCTCGATTAGCAGGAGCGGGCGACGCTCGATTTTTACCCGACCGACCGTTACGACGCGGGTTCGGCCCTGCGTATCGACTGCCAACACGCGGCTGCCGGCCCGCAGCTCACTGAGGTAAACAGCAACGTTGTTCGGTCCCCAAACATAAGAGTGGACGGCACCGGCGTTGCAGCGGAACTCACGAAGGTTCATGTGCGGCAAGTAATGCGTCTCCGAGCAAACGAAGATACCACCCCAACCGGTGGAGCCGATAATCATCCCTTCTTCGGCAGTCATTAACGTTGTGGTATCAACGCAGACGCGGTGTCCCAACCCCGTGTGCGTGACGCTGACAACCTCGGCATCCACTAGTTTCATGCTTCCGCGAAGCACGTCCTGGATCTCGCTGTCCAGCGTCTTGATCTCTTTCGGACTGCTCGAGCGGAACAGGACGTCGATACCGCTCTCGAGTGTGCCGAAGGCGTTCAAAGCCTGGTGCACTTCGTCGACTGTTCCCTGTAGACCTTGGATAGGTACGCAGCGGAGGATGCGCGTCGGCAATGCCTCGGCCTCGGCGAGCAGCAGTTCGAAGGGGATATAAGTAGCGTGGTGCATGTCGATCACCACGAAGTCGTAGCCGCGCTTGACGACTTGCTGGCACCGCGAGAAATCGTGCTCCAGGTTACCCACGTCGATGAAGCAGCCGGCTTTGCGGCCAGCTTGGCGGGCTTTGGCTAAAAGGTCCTCGTCCGGAGTGAGCATCCAGACGTCCGGAGCGAGTTGTTCGAGCTGCGTGGCGTGTTCAACAAACACGACACGCGGTTTGGCCGTCATTATTGTGTCCTGCTGGCCAATATCGAGGACGATAACCGAACAATCGGATTGATACGCTGCATCGAGCGTAGCGCTGTCGCCATCCTTCAGGCCGCGCGCATCGAACCACCACTGGCGATCCGCTTTACCGGCTGCCCGAGGCGTGACAATGGCCGCCTGCTCCGCCGCTTCAGCGTTCCGGGTAGACTTGGTGGCTTCCGCCATAGACACTTTCGTAGGGTTGAGACCTGGAATCTGGGGCTACTGACGGCGCAATGACGTCTCGCTGAGAGTAGTTTGCGGAGCTTAGAGGATCAGCGCCTGCAGGTCGAGTAAATTGGACAACGCAAAACGTTCATGTCGAGGCGGGCGGATGCGGCAGCGACTCCAGTGTCCTGTCCCATAAATAACGTGGCTTTCGTCCGGCCGCTGCCGGATCAGTTGGCTGTTTTTCAAGGCGCGAACGACGAGCATATCTGAATTGATACATGAGGAGTGAGCAACGCAGAAAAACAGCCGACTGGCCACGGCCCGGAGGGTTGCGATGAAAATGGGCCGGCGCTGCGTTGCTCGTCGGTTACGTATCGATTCAGATACGGCGCCCTCCTCGCGTCCGGCAGCCGCCGGACCGACGGCTCATTTTGATCTCAACGAAAGCCAGTTTATTTATGGGACAGGACACTAATAGTAGGTCCTCAGAACTTCATGGACTCCTTCGACCGCGATACCGCCTTCGCCTACGGCGGCGGCGCAACGTTTAACCGAGCCGGAGCGGACATCGCCCGCGGCAAAAACGCCCGGCCAACTCGTTTCCAGAGGTCCCGGAGAACGGTCCATCGCTTTCCAAACCGGTAAGTTAGCAACCGATGCACCGGTTTTAATGAATCCCTTCTCATCGAGCTCGATTTCGGGTGGCAGCCAGGAGGTGCGCGGCTTGGCGCCAATCATGGAAAAGACCGCCGGCGTCTGCACCCTCTGCCGTTCGTGAGTCCCCGTATTTTCCAGTTCCACCGCTTCGAGAAATTTCCCGCCGATCATTCGCCTGATCTCGGTATTGGTTAGGATTTCGATGTTCTCCTTGGTCTCAACCCGGCGCGAGAGATAAGTGGACATGGTCTTGCCTAACCCATCGCCCCGAACCACCAGCAGCACCTTTTTCGCGCAGCTCGATAAAAACATGGCCGCCTGACCGGCCGAATTTCCGCCACCAACAACTACCACGGTCGAGCCGGAACATAACCCTCCTTCCCGCGCAGTAGCGGCATAATAAAGACCGGCGCATTCAAAGTCCTCCCGCCCCTCAGCCTCAAGCCGATGATAATCGACACCGGTAGCAATGATGAGGCACTTGGCCTGGAGAACGGAGTGGCAGCCCTCGACGGTTAGCATCGCCCGTGGTTCGCCTTCGTTCAGGGCGAGAGAGAGCGCCTGCGCCGGGGTCGAGAACTTGGCTCCGAAACGATAAGCCTGAAGCTGGGCTCGAAAAGCCAGTTCCCCGCCGCTGATCCCGGTGGGAAACCCAAAAAAGTTTTCGATCAGCGAAGAAGACCCAGCCTGTCCCCCAGGTGCGTACCCTTCAAGAACCACCGTTTGTAGGCCCTCGGAGGCAGCATAAACCGCGGCGGCGAGACCGGCGGGACCAGCTCCGACAATGGCCAGGTCACAGGTCACTTCTTCATCTTCATTGGAGGTCAGCGGCTTCAGTAATCCGGCAACGTGCGCCACTTCTCGCAGGGAGGGATGTCTCAGCGGCATGCCGTTAGCCGTGATCAAGGCAGGCAAATCGTGGCTGGCCAAGTGCAATCGATCCGCCAAAGCCCGACCGGCTTCGCTTCGAAAATCGATCAAGCGATGAGGGACATTGTTCTTGTCGAGAAAATCGTCAAGCAGGCGGCCATCTCGAGAATCGGCGGGGGTAAGAATCCGCAACCCGGCAAACTCCCGGTCCCGCATGAGTCGTTGCCGGCGCATGATGAACGCCCGGACAATCGGTTCGCCGACACCGGGCAACTCGGCCAACGCCTGGCGAAGCCGATCTGCGGGGATCTGCAGAATTTCACTCTCCTCCGCCTTCCCTCGTGAACTTGCTAGAGCAGCGGTCCCCATCAACTGGGCCACGTCCCCGAGAAAATCGCGCGGACCCGGGGTGGCCAGGATCTGTTCCCGGCCGTCACGCGATTCGAAGACCTCCAACTCGCCGCGTAAAACCGCGGTTAACCCAACATTGCGTTGGCCGGCCTTGCTTACCAATTCGCCGCGGCGCACCACCCGGCGAGTACCGAGCTGTTCCAACATGGCAAGCTGCTGGTCGTCCAGCTTCGGAAAAGCGATACTTTCTGTGTCACGGTAGAATTGCTCGTCTTCATCGATTTCGGATGTAGTCATGGCAGAATCAGATGGTTGGGCGTTCTCGTTTTTCCTTTCCGCAAAGGGATACTTTACAAGCAGTTTTCTCGAATGTTCCAGCAAAAGTACCGGAGGCAGGTTTTGAGGCCGCGGGGACAGCGGGAGAGCGAGTACCCCTGGACGCATTAGCTTCACTGGTACTCCGGGATTGCGAGCGGTAGGGATGAACTCCCGCTCATCAGAGGGAATTGGCAGCCGCGATCCGACGGACCGTCGCTTATTGATCCCCGCGTACCGATATTCAATGTATATCCTTATGACGAAGTTATCGCGGAGCGGTTCGTTACTCGTAGACTTAACACTCTCTTAGTCGCCTCGTTTTCTGGCGCCGCCTTATTTCTATCGGCTGTCGGCCTCCACGGCATACTCTCCTATTTCGTTGCCCAACGCGTTCGACTCGACATTCTCGCCGTTCATGCGCTTTTTTCCCGCGTTGAGTCTGGATCCGCTCGCCCGTTCAAAACGTTCACGCGACTTTCACGCGTCAAAGACCTGGGTTACGGGCGCCAGATTATTCGATGTCGAACAACACTAGCTCTACGATGTCTGAACCAGGGTACGCACCAAAGGAATCAATCCTTGGGTCGGACGTCGAGGACCAGAGAGCGTATGCGAACTATGTCAATCCCATCTGGGTAAAGCTGCTCAGTGCTTTGGGGATGAATGTGTCGTACACGCATTGCAGCGGGTCGGAGCTCTACACGGCCGATGGTCGGACAATTCTCGATTGCCTTTTCGGATACTGTTTTCACAACGTCGGGCAAAACCAACCTTTCGTCGTCTCTCAACTCGTATCGGAACTGCAAAGCCAGAGTCCGGCAATGGTCCAAAGCAACGTCGTCAAGGAGGCCGGAGCACTTGCCCGAACGCTTTGTGAGAACGCAGGCGGTAAGGTCTCTAAGGTGTTCTTTTGCAGTTCGGGCAGCGAGGGAGTCGAAGCTGTAATCAAGTTCGCTCGCGCCTATACTGGAAGGACAGATCTGGTTTATGGGGCCGGCGCCTTCCACGGACTGACCTGCGGTGCGCTTTCCCTGATGGGCAGCGACTTCTGGCGCGAGAGTTTTGGGCCCATGTTAGGGGGAACCCACGAAGTCCCGTTTGGAGATCTGGCGGCCAATGAAAAGCTCCTCGTGACCAAGACGATCGCGGCCGTGGTTCTCGAGCCGATTCAAGCTGAGGCAGGAATCGTTTTGCCGCCAAGGGGGTATCTGGCTGAAGTTCAGAGGCTTTGCCGGACGTACGGAACTCTGTTCATTTTGGACGAGGTACAGACCGGGATGGGACGCACCGGTACGTTCCTCGCAGGACAACGATATGGAGCTGAGCCGGACATGATCGTGATGGCTAAGGCGCTCAGTGGCGGACTGGTACCATGCGCCGCTGTTCTGATGACGGATGAGATATACAAGTCTGTGTTTCACTCGCTGCGCAGGGCCTTCATCCATACCTCTACGTTCAGTGAAAATTCATTAGCGATGCGCGCTGGTCTGGCGACGATGCACGTCCTTCAAGAGGAACGGCTGGCCACACGCGCAGACTCTTTGGGAAACGAATTTCGCGAACAATTACGGGCAGCACTTACCCCCTATGAGATGGTCAAAGAGGTACGCGGCGAAGGGATGTTAAATGGGATTGAGTTCCAAGCACCAAGGACCTTGCCCATGCGGATCTCCTTCGAGGCATTCAAAGCGATTCACCCTGGATTATTCGGACAAATCCTGGTGATGCGGCTGTTCAACGATACGAACATTCTAACCCAGATCTGTGGGAACAACTTCATGGTGCTGAAGCTGGCGCCTCCTCTCACCACTAGCGAACAACAGATACATCATTGCGTAGAGTCGATTCGCGGCGTGATTGAGACGGTGCACTCTTCCAGAGTTTTCTGGAGCGACGCGCTCACTCTTGGGCGGCGGGCAATTTCCTCCTAAAGCGGACGGTTTTGATCACAACGTCCGATGGGGATCGGTATCACACGAATGACAGGGCGGACTCCAACAGCAAATTTTACAGACGTTGTGATTATCGGCGGTGGCCCGGCGGGCTTGGCTGCAGCCATCGCTTTGCGTCAGAAAGGGATCGACTCCCTGGTAGTCGAGGCACTCGAACCACCCATAGACAAATGCTGTGGTGAGGGGCTAATGCCCGACGGCCTCCATTCTCTCAAAGCCCTCGGAGTTGAGATTCGAGAAGAGGAAGGATACCCCTTTCGAGGAATACGGTTCGCGAACCGCACCCATTGTGTAGACGCAGATTTTCCGAACGGAACCGGCATCGGGGTGCGCCGTACTCATCTGCATCAGAGGCTGATCGATCGCGCCTCTGAAGTCGGTGTCAGGTTGACATGGGGCGCCCGGGCAAGTCTGCCAAGCCAAACCGAGGTGCTGGTAAATGGCGTACAAACCCGGTTTCGCTGGTTGATTGGAGCGGATGGCACAGCATCACGGGTTCGTCGGTGGGCCGGCCTGGCCGTAGAGAAGGCGTTCAGTCAGCGTGTCGCCTTTCG